>MDSY01049796.1_pt1 | contig 18378 bp, 10 predicted proteins | sample 811131 | NCBI WGS metagenome assembly MDSY01 (sample SAMN05326643, study PRJNA326480) | marine metagenome | isolation source: seawater | place: Atlantic Ocean: South West | collected 2010
GCCATGGCTTTGAAAAACGCGTGCAGGTACGAAAACGGGGGTTTCGTCGCGTTTGCGCCGCGTTCCGACAAGCCGTGCGTCTGCGTAAGCGCCGCCATCTCCGAAGCGGAAATGGCCACAGGTGCCCACAAGGTGCCGTGCGAAGAAATGTGAAGGCACCCTGCACTTTTTCTCTTTTTATGAAAGAGCTGTTTTTCTTGGAGGAGAAGTCACAACGGCCCTGCGCGACCCCGCTGTCGGGCGGGTTCGACGTCAGCCTCCCTGACCCCCAAACCCCTCCCCAATGGTTCTCGTGGAGATTCCGAGGGACGCCGCGGTGCTCATCTCGCCTGGCGGGCGCTTGAGGGTGTTGTCCCCACGAGACGCGCCGTTGCCCGCCAACCGGAAATTATTGAGCCTCGACGACCAAAGAGGGTACGTGTACCTCCCCGGGTACAAAGTAACGCACGACTTCCCCCCCACGAAGCGGTTCCCGTACCTTCTCGCCAGAGGTCATTTAGACGGCACGAACTGGGAAGAGCTTCACGATGACTTGTGCAAAACAGAGAGCAAGGCGAAGGGGGTGGCGAGCAGACGGCGGCAGATGTCGAGTTACGAAGGCATCGATGTCGTTGAATATTTCCTTCGCGAACCCGAGCACTCTGGATTTTTCTGGACGATGTGTCGCGGGATTGACGGGCGGATTACGATACGGACCGACACGCTGGGACAGCACCCTCTTTTGTACCACCGAGTACCGCATGATTCATTTTCAGAAGCGCAGAAAGAAAAGCAAAGCAACATAGATGAACCCATTGAAGGCGAACACGCGTGCGATTGGTTAATAGCCCCGGCGCCCGCTCCATTTTCGAATTGGCCAAAAATCCAACACGGGTGGAAACAACACCACCCGCGGCACGTTTTACGAATCGATACGCAGACCTGTGCGTTCGACCCCGTAGCGGGCGTGTCTCGATTTGATTTCCTGGAACACGAACGCAAAGAGAACGAAAAAAAAATGATGGAAGAAGCGCGCAAGTACGACCAGCCGCCGCCGACGTTTGAGGAGCCGGTTTATAAAAATGCGAAAAACGAAATAATCGAAAACCCGTTCCGGTTAGGCGGTCTGTTACCGTTGGTGCCGCCATCGTTAAGAGTCCCGCCGTCACACGAACTAGACTTCAAACTAGACCCTGATTTGCCCCCTGAGCTGCAGAAGAAACCGCCGGTGGGGTTGCCCATTCGATTAACAGAAGACGGAGACGAAAAGGACAACGAGAACATTTTTGTACAATCTCGCGAGTTAACAAAACGTTTGCTCGCCTCGACGAAGCATTGCGGGCTATTTCTAAACATGTTCCGCCGAGGGATTACCCAACCAATAGGTGTTTTATTTTCAGGCGGTATTGACGCCATAGCAGTCTTAGCGACGTTAAAAGCCTGGGGCATTCCGACCGTCGCCGCCGTTGCGGGGTTCATCGGGGGCCTAACGTACCCTGAAGATATAAAAGCGGCGAAAGTTGCGTGTCAAGAAATGGAAATTGAGCTGATAATAAGGGAAGTTGGGAGCGTTGCTGAGGTTACGTCAGCGCTGGCTAGGCTGGCGCCGAGTTTATGCCACCTGGACACTGCCAAAGCGAAGACAGCATTAGCCACGTATTTCGCCTCCGAAGCTTTAAAAAACAGAGACTGCATCGCCATTCTCGGCGGCGGCGGCGCGGACGGTTTATTGAACGGAGTAGAGCTTGACGTCGACGACACGCGAGCGAGTGCCGCCGATGAGTTAACTCTTGAGTTATCAAACCTCCGAAACGTGTTCCACAAAGAGTTACAGCGAGACCACGCCGCATGTAACTTGCACGGCTTGGAGCTATTCCGCCCGTTTTTAAGCGCGTTCATCGCGCAGTTCGCGCTGGACGTACCGGGCCGCATGAAACGGTTAATGACTGATAAAAGAAAAAAAAGTGACGCTCCTTTGTTGCGGAAGCGGATTTTGAGAGTATCACTGGAGCGACACCCGTTCAACTTATCCCGGAATATCACGCGACGGCAGCCTATGAAACCTGAAATAGGGTCTTATTTCGGTGATGCCGTATCTCGAGTCGCACTGAGTTTGGGGTTTAACTCAACCGAATCGAGTTTAGCGGAAGCGGTCGCGTCGTGTGCGTATTTGGACGAAAAGGAGATTGAGAACAAAGCAATCGCAGAACAAAAACCGGAGGTGTTTGATTACTTTCAGGGAAGGAATAAGGGTGTTACGAATGTCACAAAGGGTATTACAAAGGGTAAAAGGGTAAATGCACATACACAGCAACCCCAAACACCCCCCCCACCAGCTCAATTCGCGTTACTATACACCTCCGGCCGCAACAGCGCGTGCGCGTTTCACAAGGCTACTAATCATTTGCGCCGGCGGTGCGTCGCGGTGGTTCCGTTTTCCTGTCCGACGGTTTCCAACGGCGAGAATTTCAAATCAGGACAGAGACACGGAAGAGATGCTGCGGATGTTGACCCGAACGTAAACGTAGACACCGACAGTGTCTACACCAAAGGTCTACGCTGTGCTGCTGCGAGGTTCGCGGATAGTGTTGATTTACCGCTGTGGAACAGAGGTGTGCCGGGGTACACCTCCCGAACTCGGTTCAGAAAATCAAACAAACAAGCCGTGGATTTATTGTCGAAATCCTTCAAACAGCTACGGGCGGATTACGGGATTCTGGGGGTGGTGCACGGGCACGTGTACGATACATCCGCACTATGCGCAGTGGAGGAAGCGTGTGAACAAGCGGGGTTGGTTTCGTTAGCGCCGGTGTGGAGGGACGACAAGTGTTTGCAAAATATGTTGGCTGATGATATGGGGGCGGCGAAAGTCTTGGTAACCACCGGGTCACCCTCTTCTCTTGGCACTGTGGTCACTGAACCTTCGGTTGTCGATGAGTTAATTCACGCCGCTGGGGGGTCGTTGAACGCGGACGGCGATGCTTGCGGCGTGACGTTTGACGTGATTCCGAGCGAGGCGGTGTTTTACAACCAAGCGGCGGTGGTTTGGGGTAACAAGGCGAATCGATTTTGCGGGAATGGGAAAAGTTTGCATTCTTTTGGAAAGGCAAAAGTCTATACCCATGCGCAGTCGGGAGTGGGGGCACACGAAATCGACTGGGGTGAGGTATCAGTGGTGCGCCGGCCCGCGCCTCCGAAGCAGGTAAGGAACATTGGAGGGCGGGGGTGGCCAACGGCGTAGAGGGTAGGATTAGGTTTATAAACAAATTCAGTAAGCACGTTAAGTGATTTTTCGTCAACTAGTTTCTGCCTTTAGGGAACTTTTTTTCGTCATTCGTCACATCGCAGGACGCGTGTCATGGCGTGTCTCACGAGCCTCGGGATGGGGAACACGGCACACCCGAGGTGTGTTCGTCGCGGGGCGAGGACGAAGAGATATTCAGTCGTTAGAGCCTCATCCAACTCATCGCCCTCAACGGAAACCGCGGTGCTCGGCCTCGGATGATACTGGTGAGGGTCACCGCATGAAATCCACGCCCTCGTCGTCCTCTCATCGTCATGCACGTCAAAAGACACGGACATGCACCCACTCCGAACCCTAAAAATACAAGTACTACCTTTCGCTGACCCTCCCCTTCGTGCTTCCCACGTCCTCCTCATTCTTCGACGGCAAGGAAACCCGAAGCTCATTTCGAGGAGCTTGATGGTGTGCTATCAACCCGAGTGGGGTTCACCGGCGGTTCTTCAAATGACCCCACGTACGAATCCATATGCGACGACGACAGCCACACCGAAGTAGTGCGCGTGACGTTCGACCCTGACATTATCTCGTACGACGACATCTTAACTGAGTTTTGGAACTTGAGCGGAAGCAGGGCGACGAAACCGAGAAACAAAAACCAGTACAAATCCGCAATCTGGACGTGCAGCGATGAACAACGCGCGACAGCGCAGGCTTCGAAGGAACGAATCACCTCCACTCTCGGTGATACACCCATCGTGACTGAGATTTTACCTTTCAACGATACCGATGAAACAGACAGCGACCCATCAAAAACGTGGCACGACGCTCCGGAGCGCCATCAGCGTTATGTGATGAAACACCGAGCCGCGAAAGCAAAACGTGCGGCTGATTCACAAAACTGGATCGACGACTGGACGGAAAGAGGAACGTAGATTGTATGGGTAGTTAGTCTCAGTATAGTTGCAAGTATAGCGCAAGCACCCCTAAGCACATGTGACGTCTCGAGGCAAAAGGCGTAGCCGACTCGACGACTGATGAGCGAAGTGGTGATGAGTGTTTGGAGAGGTGTAAATTTTGAAAATTGAACCACGCTTTCTCCAGAAAACAACGGCTTGCATCAGATCTCAACATCTCTTCGTCAGGCACTGCTGGCAAGTCTTTAAGTCACACTGGGAAGGATTCTTGCGATATTCGGGTGGTCACATCTGCGTGGCATGCCTCCCAACATCACCGTACTGGTTCTGGTCCTCGCTTTTTTCCTAGCTAGCTCCACGAGCGCGTCCTGCGATGCTGATACTCTCTACGCCGGATTCGACGTGACGAACTTTACTTCAGATTCGTTACGCACGTACCTTCACACCAAAGCGTCCGCTGGCCACGCCCCCGTGAGTTACGGTGAGGCGTATAACGTGCTCGAGTCCATAGACGAGCACAACACATCACACGTACGCTTAGCGTACGGAGGGTACGCCTCGAAGTGTAGGACGGGAACTTTCTATGGCAACGAATGTGTTTGGAATCGAGAGCACCTCTGGCCGCAATCGTACGGAGTCGGCGAATCCAGCGGCCTTCCGTATTATGCACCGCCGCGAGTAGACATGCACGCGCTGGTTCCAAGCCATTTTTCCTTGAACAGTGCCCGAAGCAACCGGGTATTCAGTCAGATCACGGATGCGGATGACACGACTTGCGCTAGCTGGTCATCTAATTGGTCCAACGGTCAAAGTTGCGAAACTCCCGTGGCAACGGCGACTACGGTTGGGGCGTTCGGCTCCGCATCAATCGGTGGGTACTGGCAACCCCCTCCTGAAACGCGAGGGTTTATTGCTAGGGCTATGTTTTATTTGGCGATAAGGTATGATGGCGTCGATGAGGACACGTTTCCGTTACGACTGAAACAGACTGCGAGTAAACCTGATGTTGACAGCAATCAGACCTACTACAGTTTCGGGCGGCTTTCGGATTTGCTTCGGTGGCACGTTTCTCACCCGGTGACTGATTGGGAGCTGGAACGGAATAATTTGGTGTGCGCATCGCAGGGCAACAGGAGCCCGTTCGTGGACCACCCTGGGGTTGTGGCGACGGTGTTCGGCACGCCGGAAGAAGCGGAAGCTGGTGTGGACACGTGGAGCGCGGAGTGGGGCGGGGACGAGAGCGCGGCGGCGGGGAGATTTTTTGCATTTTGGATAGTCGCGGCGTGCGTATCTCTTATTTATTCATGACTAGTTCTGTGTAGTATTAGGGATACTTAGTATTCTTCAAGCGCTCACCCTAAACCCTAGCTCTGCCACTTTTTAAAAAAGTCGTTCCCCTTGTCGTCCACGATGACGAAGGCCGGGAAATCTTCAACCTCTATTTTCCAAACCGCCTCCATGCCTAATTCAGGGTACTCCAACACCTCAACCTTTTTGATGTTGTTTTGGGCTAAGATCGCGGCGGGACCTCCGATGGAACCTAAATAAAAGCCACCATGAGATTTACACGCACGAGTGACTTGCGCGGACCTATTACCCTTGGCGAGCATCACCATGGAGCCACCATTGGCCTGAAACGTTTCAACATACGAATCCATCCTCCCAGCCGTAGTGGGTCCGAACGATCCGCTCGCCATCCCGTCCGGCGTCTTCGCCGGCCCCGCGTAATAAACCGCGTGGTTCTTCATGTACGTCGGCATTTCCTCGCCCGCGTCTAGAAGTTCTTTTATTTTTGCGTGCGCGATGTCCCTAGCTACTACGAGAGGCCCTGTGAGTCTCAATCGCGTAGACACCGAACAAGCGTTCAACGTTTCCAAAATCTCACTCATAGGCTTGTTCAGATCTATGTTCACAACCACGCCCGAGTCGTCCAAGTGCTCATCCTTGACATCAGGGAGATACTTGCTCGGGTCCGTCTCCAGTTGCTCCAAGAACACGCCTTCAGGGGTGATCTTGCCGTTGACCTGTCTATCCGCACTGCAAGACACCCCTAATCCAACAGGACAAGATGCTCCATGTCGGGGCAGTCTAATTACCCGCACGTCGTGCACGAAGTACTTCCCCCCGAACTGCGCGCCGATGCCCATGGTTTGGCATAATTTTTTAATTTCTGATTCGAGTTCAATATCACGAAACGCGCGGCCATGTGCGTTGCCCGTGGAGGGTAAATCGTCGTAGTACCGCGCAGACGCCATCTTGACCGTCTTCAAGTTCTGCTCAGCGGATAATCCGCCCACGACGAACGCGAGGTGATACGGGGGACACGCGGACGTCCCTAAAGTTTTAATCTTCTCCTCCAGAAAACTCATAATCCGTTCCGGGTTCAACAGCGCCTTCGTCTCCTGGTACAGGAAAGTTTTGTTCGCGCTTCCGCCGCCCTTGGCCATGAAGTGGAAGTCGTACTGCAACGGGTGTTTGTTCGTGTACAGGTCGATTTGAGCAGGGAGGTTGGACCCGGTGTTCTTCTCTTCGTACATGGTTATGGGGGCGACTTGTGAGTATCGAAGATTGCGCTCAACATAAGCGTCGTACACGCCTTTACTCAAATGCTCCTCATCGCTTCCCTCCGTCCACACATTCTGTCCCTTCTTGCCCATCACGATCGCGGTTCCGGTGTCCTGGCACCCGGGGAGCACCATGCCGGCGGCGATGTTGGCATTCTTCAAAAGTTCTAGAGCGACGAACCTGTCGTTTTCCGATGCCTCCAGGTCGTCTAAGATGTTTCTCAGTTGTTGTAAATGCCCGGGTCGTAGTAAATGTGCGATGTCCGTCATGCCCTGCTTCGCCAGCAACGTTATCGCTTCGGGTTCTATTTTAAGGACCTGTTTCCCGTCCACGTTAATCACACGTACGCCCGTATCCGTAAGCTTCCTCCACGGGATGTTCTTGGGGTTCGCGGGGTCGCTCTCGAACAGGGGCTGGTAGTGGAAAGTCGGGGGGGCGGATGCGGCGTATTTAGCGGTTGTTGCTTTCAAGAATCCATCGGTCCGAGATAAACTCAACAGCCTTCGAGACGCGGTGCGCGCGATGCCGGCCATCTTATTACGAGTACGTGGACGGCCGAGGCGAGTTGCTGCGCCGGAATAGGACACGCGTTCACGGCCAGGCGTGTGCCAGCGCGCGCCTTTGAGTGCCACGAAGGGTTTCAGAGAAAAAATATTGCTCAAAGTTCGGAAAAGCGACTCGACGAAATCAGGGAGCTCAGCGGGCGTTTTGGCGTTTTCCTTCATGTCGACGAAGTCCCCGCACGTCGCGTTCGCTCGCCACTTCACGAAGCGCATTATTCGCAACGCGTCGAGTAACCCCAAGAGAACGTCATCATGCCCTTCGACCTCGTGGTACGTGCACGCCCCATTATCACAACGCGAGCGTGACCACACCCACCAACCCTTTGCTTTCGCGAATCTCGAGTCTCTTCCCGAACGTCGAACCGACTTTTCGCCTCGGAGATGACGAACTCCATCGTCGCGAAGGCAGCTGTGACTGATTGCGCATACGCGTCGTTGTTCGGAAGACTCGAAACACATCGCACGAGTACGTCGGAACACACTCGAGATGCACGCCTGGCGCACCAAACAACAAGCATCCCCATCCCTTACGGCGCGTCTCATCACGCTTCCGATGGTTCGACTGTCAAACGAGTTTTCGGTCCACATTTTTTGACATCCCTTTCTTTTATATTCCCATCCTCCCCCCCCCAGAACGGCCGTTTCATCCCCGACAAGAGTAACGTGTGGAGGGATTGTTGTGACGGGTACTACGACTGGGTCAAGGAACACATCGAAGAAGGGTGCCCTTTAGATGAAGCCGACCACTGCGGCGACCCCCCGATGTTGTTGGCTGCAGGAAATGGACACACTTCATGCTGCGACCTTCTTCTCTCCGAAGGCGCCGACATCCAGCAAGCCGGCTTGATGAAGGAAACCCCCCTCTCACGAGCAGCGCACAACGGCCACTTCCACACCGTCAAGTTTCTCGTCGAGAACGGCGCTGAGGTTGATTCGCTGGACATCGGGGACAACAGTTCATTACACTGGGCTGCGATGCGCGGCCACGTCGAAATCGTAAACTACCTCCTCCAAAACGGAAGTGATAAATCAATCAAAAACAAACAAGGGAAGATGGCCATCGACCTGTGCCAGCCCGTCTGGTCGCACGCGTGGAAGTACACACGGGAGCTGTTGCGTTGATAGGCGAAGTGGTGAGACGATCTACTTTGAAAGGTGCGACTTAGTACTTAGAAAGGTAAACGTAGTATCTACAATCGTACGCTGAAAGATACGTGCGCTCGTGAAAATTTGTCAATGAAAACATTCGCGCACTAAATTTGTCTCTAAGCTTCATTGTACCACCATTTGTCTTTATTCGCTCTCTACGCTGCAAGTCTCTATGGGTTCTTTCAAGTACCACTGCTTACTGTACGCAAGTAACACTCCTACAAGTACCACCGCTTACTATCGTCAACCAGTACCTGCCACCATCCCTTTCGCAGTCAGTGCACGACTACTACGTTCAGATCGGAGTTATCGATCAAATATTTCGCCACCGACCCCGCCAGCGCTTCTTCCCACCACTTCTTACTGTGGTGCGCGACGATTAACATCTCGGCGTCGACTTGTTCCGCGCGTCTTTTGACCATGTCCGCGATGGGCTCCCAGGTGGTTTCTAGAACTGCGTCGAGCTCGATGGGCTGGGGGAACGGGGTCATCGCGGCGCCGCCGTCAGCGATCTCGCCTACGAGCGTCCCGCCGCAAAAGCCGCGGACGCCAAAGGGGGGGTCAGTTAGTTAGGGATGTGTGGATGGTGAGTAATTCCTCACAGGATGCGTTGAAAACCGGAAGACCCTTACGCGTGCACGGCGCGTGTAAGGCGAACATGATTTAAGTACTACCTCTCAATATACCTACCGTGTTTCTCCTTCAGTCCCTTGTACACGTCGTCTAACATGGCTTCCGTGCGCAACACCGCGGCGGAGAAGTACTGGTCCTGCGCTTTCGGGTCCGCGAACAAGTCGTATGGCACGTAATGCATGGAGGGAAGGGAGTAAGGGGGGGACGCGAGGGAAGAGTAAAAAAGGGAAGGGAAGGTCAGATGAGAGTCAGATGAGATTCAGACAGAAACAGAAATACGGGTGAGTGATCCTACACAGACTCAACTCACCCGTACTTCCAGCAACTGTTTCGGCGCCCAGGACTCGTCGTACATGGGATGGTGAGGGGTTCTGTCACACGGAAACGCGATTTGGGATTTTCGTGTCACGGTGCCGGAAACGGAAGGCCTTGGGGAGTCGTCACTTATCTGGTCGCCAAGGGGTCCGTAGAATGTTGCGAGCCTGGGGTCGATTGAGATGGCGCAGTGCACGATGTAAAGGAGGTCGCCGGATCTGCAGATGTGCTGCACCGCCCACTGCACGGCGTGTTCCGATTCAACTGAGCCGTCCACTGCGACCATGATCCGTCGCTTGTACGCGTAGTCACGTGCCTCGGGGGGGTAGAACTTGGAGTAGCCCACCTCGCCTGCGATGTACGCGGCCGGGGATTTTTCGTTTGAAGAAATTTCATCGGTTGGCTTGGCGTCCCAATTTTGCGCGCCGCTCGTGTCCCACCCTTTTGGGTCGCCGACGATGGGGTCATCTTCCTCTACGGCATCAGTAGCGTCATCAAGGTAGTCTGTAGCGTCCGCGACGATGTTGTTCAGCTTGTCCTGCGCCTTTCCCACTATGTCGTGGCCCGAGGCGCCTTCCCCCGCGGACTCGTCGTCGTCCGCGAGGTGAGGGTCCGGTGCCTCTGTCGTCGTTTTGTCCGAGGAAGTCGTGCGTGTTTGCGCGTCGTCGTCGGGTGCTGCGGCGCGTGAGATAGGTATTTCACGCGCGGCGAGTCGCGACAAACGCGCTTGAAGCCGTGGGTGGGGAAAGTACGCGGTCGTGGATGCCGTGAAGGGAATGCCGCGCGTGGCGTACGTTCGAGAGGAGCCGTCTCTCGACGACGAAAGCAACGACTTGGTCACTTGGCCGGGGCTCGAGACTTTGGACCGCGCCAGTCGAGCGGCGGCGACGCGAACGCGAAGCGCGGTGAGTGCGGTTGCGGACACGGCGGACATGATATTGGACGTGAGGAACGCGAAGAAAATATTGGTGTAGATGATCGTAGTAGTCACCGCGCGGGTCGTTGTAGTAGGTGTCGTTGTATTTGTCACGAAGAAGAAGGAAAACTGTAGGACGATTCCAAGAACAAAAATGCATGTCATTTCAAATCCCGTGCACGTCGTGCTATAACCCCTTAATCGTATTATCCCTAACCCTTGTGAGCCTTGACTCCCCTCCTAGACCCCCCCCTGTTTTCCCCCGTCCTTCGCCAATCAGGTTCCTGAAAAAGTTCACCCCCTGTAACGCGAACACCACGTCGTCTTGGTGTACCGCAAGGGAGACTTTCCGCTGGCGGTCTTCTCTTCCAGAGCCCACTTTCAGAAGCGTTTGGTCCGCCAGCACGGTCACGACGCCTGAGAACTCACCAGGCGTTAGGCCTCTGATACAGGCTTCCTTGCACAACGCGGTGTACCTGTCGTTCAACACACCCAATGTGGCTTCTCTTGTGTTCGAATTTGAACTCGAACTCGAACTCTTGCTCTTCTCCCGGAACAAGCGCACGGCGGCGCACAGCACCATTTGCTGGTGCTGAGGAAGTCCTCGCATGGTGTCCACCACCGGGGAGGAGAACGACGCGGAAATGGCGCGCGCCATGTGCGCAATCTTTACTAAAGAGACAGAAGAATTAGTAACAGTGCCAGTAGCACTGTTACCCTCGGTTGCCTCCGCGGCTTCCCGCGCACACAAATCAACCGCAACAGCGCAGATGTTCAGCGCTCGGCGCATGTCCCCCGTTGCGGCGGCGACTTTGCGCGAGCACAGCTCCAGGCCGGCGTCTTCAAACACAGTGAAGGGCAACGAGCCAAGCCGCTGTCGCAAAAGACTCTTGATCTGCGTCTTGTCGTACGCGTTGAAGCGAACGACGGTGGGTTCACATCCCCGAGCGGCTAATCGAGGTAAACTCGACTCGACTAAATTAATGCCGTTCGCCACGCCTATCACCAAACACTTCGACCCAAGCAACGTGGGCAGCCCGAACAGCTCGTACAAGATGCCTTGAGCTTTACTCACCAAAGTGTCCATCTCGTCGAGGAGGATGACAGTAGGGGGTGATGCTTTGGAGGAACCTGCTGAGTTACTTCCTGAGGTATCGCCGCAGACTAATTGCCTTAACGCGGTGACCTCGGGAAGTTGCCCTAAATCGGCGCCAAAATCGACGGTGGCGTTTGCGTCGTCTTTGTCAGATCTGTCTTTGTCAGAGCTCATCGGTGCCACTCCCCCTAACTCTTCAATCACCTTGGCGAAGACCAGTCTTGGGTCACCCAGCGCCATGCAGTTCACAGACGCAACCTTGACTCGGTCGGACTTGTGTTTGACGTGGTACTTATTGCCTCCGCCGTTTTTGGAGCCGTCACCCCAGACGCGCGCGACTTTTTCCGCCTCGCTTACCGTCAAACTCTTGCCAGTCCCGGGCAACCCGCATACGTACACCGAGCCGCCTCTGTTTGTTTTTAAGGATTTGCGCATCAAATCCAGCACCTGTGTGCGTTCGCTCTCTCTGCACATCACCTCACTAGGCGCGGTGCTCGTGTGCAGCACACTTTTGGCCTGACTTATCATTTGCAAGTCACTCGCGTTCCACCGCGTGTTTGAAACTTGGTGAGCGGTTTTCTGGACGATGATTTCTTCCTGGGAAGAGTTTGGCGATAACTCGTCAGTGTCGGCGTCGTCGGACTTGTCGAGTTCTTCCTTCAACTGTTCCTCCTCTTCTGAATCGTCACCTTCATCCATGATTTCCTCGCTGTTGCGCTTCACGCCGACGTTCCCTAGGGTCCGCGCGACCCGGGCGCCGCCTCTTTGGTTCCCTTCGTTCTCAACGTTTACGTTCTTCTTAGACTTGTGGACAGCGGCGCCTTGCCCGCTGACGCGTCGCATCGCTTTGATCGTCGTCGCGACTGCAACATCTGCAGCCGCAGCGAAGTCATCGCCCTCATCAGAAACGTCAACATCTTTGCCCTTGACAACGTCGTTCACCTCATCCTCGTCCTCGTCCTCAGGGAACGCGACGTCGTCATTTTTTATTTGAGTTTCAACAACGCGGGTCTTCTCCGCAGCTTGAACCGCCGCGCGCGTATCGGGCGAGAACAACCCTCCCCCGGCTGCGGCAAGCGCTTTTTCCTTTTCCCGCTGCACCACTTGTTGCAGCATCTCTCTTAGCTCCATCGCGTCTTCAGAAAGCGCCTCGAACCCAGTAACCCGCTGGTACTCCAGCTGTAACACGTCCACGTCGAAGCCCATCGCAGGGTTCGCCAGTTGGTTCTCGATGTGCTGTTCTAATTCTCGGACCTTGGCGGGGGTCAACACCCTTTGCTCGAACGCTTGGCGCTTCGCAGATGCGTCCACCACGGTGAGCATACCCTCCACACGAACTGAATCGTCGTTTCCGTCACCCGCTTCCTCCTCCTCGGAATCCGAAACGTCGTCTTCCGACTCCGAGGAGTCGTCTTCGCTCTCGGAACCCGACGATTCAGATCCAGACTCGTCGTCTTCCGACTCCACCACGCCCCACACGTCCTCGTCCTCCTTGTCACTATCGACGCCCAGGCCGACCGTCTCGTCATCCGCGACACCCACTCCAGTCTGGTTAACAGTAGTCTGTTTCCGTCGCTTAGTGGATACCGTGATGGTGGTCTTGACGTTCGTGTGCTTCGAGACGGTGATTGCGGTAGAGACGGTCTTCTTGGAACCCTTCTGAGCGATCGCGACGGATTTCGGTTTTCGCGAACCGGACCGGCTCTTCTTCGGGTTTTCTTTTCCGGATTTTTCTGTACCTTTGTCCTTACCCGGCTTGTCCCTCTTTCGTTTCTTGGAGCTCCCCAACCCGTTCAGCCGCCTGGCGTACTCCACCACCTCCCCCTCCGAGCGGTACTTGCTCTTCGTCCGGAACCATTCAGGCGCGTCGGAGGGTTGGGCTGGAGGAATAAAGTATTTGTCGTTCGCCCCCACGGTGACCCCCGACTTGCGCTGCACAATCGACACGGTCCACCCTTTGTTCAACTCGACGTTTAACTCGGTTTGGACGCGCAACGCGACTTGATTTAAACTCTCGCGCTCCACGGCGCTCATATTCCTGGCAGCAGTAGTAGTAAGAGACAGGTAATCACCCATAGGAGGCGTCTGCTTGCGTCTCTTGTTCCCGGCGCCTTCCGCCAGCGCCGCGGGGGTCACCGTGGATACGCTCGGCGCGGGCAACGCCAGAGTTCGCGCTTTTTGCGCCTTTTCCTTCTCCGCGTCCCGCGCGTCTCTCGCGGCGGCCACCGCGCCTGCCTTCTCCGCGCGTCGCAGCGCCTTCTCCGCCGCCGCCATTGCTTTCCGCGCCTTCTCAGCAGCCTTCTCCGCCTTCTCCTGCTCAAGCAAAGCAGCCTTCACGGCTTTCTCTTTCTCAGCTTTTCTGGAAGGGCGCTTGGCGTTTTCAGCGGCGGCGCTCTCTTCCGCCGCTTTTTGCTCCGCCATAGCTTGGTTCGCCGCAATGCGTCTGGAACCTTTCCTTGTGGGTTCCGCATCCATAGCATCTTCATCTTCGTCATCCGCGCACCGGTCCATAGCGAACAGCAGGTTCCGTGCGCCGTTGTCGCGCCGGTCCCTGCGTTTTGTGACGTCTTTTTCGTCCTCCCCCGGGCTCTCAATACCGTTGTCGCGCTTCACTTGGCGAATAGCGGCGCCCAGGTTGGAGTACCGCTTTCCTTTGGGGTCAAAGAAACGCTTGTACACCTTGCCCCCTTCTTCCTTGACCCACCTGACGCGCCAGCCTGGACTCAAATCCACTCCAGTGGCTTCCTTCGCGCGTTCCGCAAGCTCCGCCGCGGCTTCCTCTTCCCGGTCGCGTTCGTTCAAGTCGGTTTGGTTGCGCAGGAGTTTCGCGGAAATCGGCGCGGCTTGCGATCGAGGTCGCGAGGGGGCTGAATGTCTTTTCAGTTTCCCAGACCTAACTTGCCTTTCGACGTGCTCCACCACGTCCGCTTTCGATGAGAATTTCTTCGCGTCGGGGGCAAAGAACCGCATGCGCCCGACCATCTTGCGTTTCGTGGTGCTCCACGAGCGCTCCATGGACACCCTCCAGTTCGCCCCGAGCATAACCCCCGTTTCTTCGAAGACTTGTTTGATCAGCTCGCGCCGCGCAGCCGCTTCTTGCTTGGAAAACTCTTCGTCTTCGACGCGCTCTTCTTCCAGCTGCTCGGGTGACTTGGCAGCTTCTCCTTCAACGCTCATAGCTCGTTTCTTGAAGTCCAACACGTGCGCCACGATCGCCCCGGCTGACTCGAACCGTTTACCCCCGGGTGAGAAGAAACGCTTGTACGCCCTGTCCGCGATGTTCCCCTCCTTGCCGTTCGAGTGCACTGATAGTTTCACACGCCACTCCGGGCCGAGGCGCACGCCAGTCTCCGCGTACACGCGCTCCACGAGCTGACGTCGCGCTTCCTCCTCACGATCCGCGGGCGTGAACATCGACAGGGACAGTGCAGCTCCAGAAGCGGAAGGCGTGGACCTAGGGTTGGTCAGAGCTAAACCTCGAGCGCCCGGCGTGGTTTTAACAGACGCCGACGGAAGCGCCGGGACTTGGAACCCGCCATGGGATAAATTTCGATATTGATGGTGAGCTTTAGTGCCATTGCCCATAGGAGTTCCCCCAACTCCAAACGCCCTTTTCGGCGATTGCAAGTTTGGGTTTTGAATTTTCTTCCTCGCCACGTCCGCCTCGGCGTGTGCGAACACGCACCACTCGCGTTTTTCAGCCAGATCCGCTCTTGCCGCTTCCATTTCAACACCCAGCGCGAGTTGTTTTTCGGGATCGGAAATCTTCGCGACCATTTCCCCGATGCGCTTGATGTTTTGGTTCGCCTTTTCTTCCGCTTGCTTCGCGTCTGCCGCCATCTTCGTCGCCGCTTCAGCCGCCGCGCGTCGCTGAACAGTCGCCGCGGCGAGCCTCATCTTAACGTGCGTCATCGCTTGGGCGTCGCCCGCTAGGCGTTTTCCCGGCGCGAGCGGGTCTCTCCACACTTTTTCGGATAACTCACGTCCGTTGCGCACGATCGTCTCCCACTCACACCGCCACCCGTCTTCAAGGTCGTGGTTGAGTTTCGCGCGGATCTTCCTGCGAAGTGCGTCCAGGTTGCGTTGTGGGTCCATGGTCTGGACACCCATGTCCAACCCTACGGGAGAGGGCTTTGGTTTTGTGGTTGGCGGCGCAGATTGGGGGATAGCGAGTGGCGCGCCCGACGGTCCCGCCTCTTGCGCAACCGCCACAGCGCGCTTGGGCGTTCGCATCGGCGTCTGTGCCAGCGCGGTGGTGGTCGCTAACGAGGCTCGTCGCGAGGCATCGGATTCGTTCGTTGGTTTCGGCGACTTCACAGGTGACTTCAACCTCGTCCCCGTCAACTCAGACGGCACCGCGCCGGGCTGCGATACCAAAATAGGCTTATCCTCGTCCCCCCTCTCGCGTTGCTTGGCCATCATCTGAATAACCTTCGTTGCATCGCTAAACTTGTTCCCTTCTGGCGAGAAGAACCGCTTGCGTCGTCGACGATCGGCACCACTAGTGGACCACTCGAACTTCACAACCCAGTTGTCGTGAAGAACGACGCTCGTCTCGTCAAACACTTTTTTGAAGAAAATTACCTTGGCTTCGGCAAGAATTTCTTTTTCCTCCTCATCATCCTCTTCGGACTTTTTCGGTGACCGTTTGCCTGCAGGGGAGGGTGATCCGATTAATTCTTCTCGGGGAGACCCCCCAAGGCCGTTCACGAGTCTCGACGCGAGCCCTTGTAGCGGCGACGTGGGCGGCCACTCGGCGGTTTTCGTACCGATTTTTTCTGTTTCCATTTCTGAATCCTTGTCATCACCTTTCCGCGCGCTATCCTCCAAGTCCCTCTGTCTGCTCACGACTGCCCCAAGGCCTTTGGCAACTGCGCCTAAACCGACGGCGCCCAAGCCGGAGGCCACCGTACGCGCGAACCCGCCGAAGCTGGTGCGTTTTCCGGCGGGCGTCGTCGCGTCGTCTTTTTGGATGGCGTCATCTGCAGTTTCCTCGTCTCTATTGAGATCGGTTTTTGGCGCCGTTTGCGTGGGCATGATAGCCTCTTGCTCGTCCTCGGAGTCCTCGTACTCGGAGTCCTCCACGGCATCGTTATCGTTATTCATCACATCACCCTCGGCGAACAGCACTCTGCGTTCGGGATCACCCTTTTCGTGAGCCTTCTGCTTGGCCTTGGCGACTGTGTTTGGGGATGATCGGTCGGGCCCATTTGTCCCGCGCGGCGATTTGCGCCGCGCGCCCCTCCCCCCCGCCGCCCCCAATTGGTGTTTGCCCTTAGCGGAGTCTATGTCCATCGCGGCCATTTCGATTTGGGGTGTTGCGGTGATCGATCACCCGGGGGACGATGCGGGAGAGCTCTCGCCGTGGCCTACCCGCTTCGTCTCACCTACTTTTCTCCCCTGTCAGTGCACACCTTTCGGGCACTCACGGAACCGATGACGAGCGTCGCCGTGCAGTGCCTTCCACTGGATCACCTGAATCGACCGCCGCAGCGTCTAATCCACCTACTTGCAACACACCCTTCGCAGCCTTGCGTGTCCGCGATACGGCGCGGTGGGTGATAGGCGCGGGCGTGAGTGATGGCCTGGGACGAGCCGATCGAAGTCTCGCTGAATCCGAGAACGAGCTTCCACACACAGTTTGAATAAATTGCGCCAAAAGAGGCGGGAAAAATCGGTGGTCTGTGACTGGAGCTGGTGTCCCTGGAATCTCGCTGGCTATGGGCCAGTTTCGTCCCGAGTCGCCAAAGTTTATCGTCCCACGCCCCTCGGAGTATCGCGCGCGCGGGACATGGCGGGCTACGCGGTCGCGGCGTGTACCCCGACACCGCGTGTCGCGACTCGACCGCCCGCTTGTCGGACAAAGAATGGCGTCGGACAAAGCAGCACACGCGGGTTGGGGTACGTGGAAAAACGTCATGATGACTGGAGCAGGTGCCGACCCGGGTCGACCTCCCGAATCTCCGCCGGGTCGTGCGACCTGTACGACGTGAGCGACGATTTGACGCCGTATTCGGTGGCGTGGGGGTGGCAGAAAGTGATTCTGGATAAAAGGCTGGAGGCGTTGAGTGCGGAGCGGGAGGGGGAGGGGGACGGAGCGAGGGATATAAACAACCCTGAATCCTCTCCCGACGAGGGTTCTCATCAGTTGGGCGAACGCGATGTGCTCCTTCTCGTGCAGCACCCCCCGGTCGTGACCCTAGGCACGGGATCCACCCCCGACAACTTAAAGTTCGACCCCGACAGCGACGACGCGCCGTTCGAGACGTACCGCACGGAACGCGGCGGCGAGGCGACGTACCACGGCCCAGGGCAGTTAGTGATGTACCCGATTTTAGATTTGCAAGGCCGCGGCCGCCCGGATTTACACCTCTACATGCGGAATCTAGAAGAGGTGGCGATCATCGCCATGGAGGACCTGGGGGTGCGGTACGCGGGGCGGGTGGAGGGGCTCACGGGGTCGTGGGCGAATGTAAAGGGAGAAGGTGCTGATGACGATCTATCCAATCTATCCACGAACTCAAATCAAATTGAAACCGAAACTCCCACCGCGTTGAGCGAGCGTCCGCACAAGGTCGCCGCGATCGGCGTCCGCGCGCGCCGGTGGGTCACCTACCACGGCATGGCGTTCAACGTGGATTGCGATTTGTCAGATTTCGCGCACATCGTGCCTTGTGGGATCGGGGACCGGCCAGTCGGATCCGTGGCTCAATTGTTAGACGGGAAGGCGGGTATAGTGAGTTCAAATATTGGCTCCGTGGACGCGGCTGGGTATGAAAATCCGGGACCCGGGTCGTGTGGCGGCGGGGGGTTTGCAGTCGACGCCAATGTAGGGCCTGATAAAGAGTTGATGCGCAGAGCCAAGGAAGCGTTGCTAGCGGCGTTCCAGGAGGTGTTCGAACTTGAACTGGTCAGAAGGGGGGGGGTGCCGCCGGTGTAGTTTTAAATGTGATGTTCACTGTAACTTAATTTCGTGCATTTGGCGTAACGCTTTTCTCGGAAGC
>MDSY01135962.1_pt1 | contig 18370 bp, 18 predicted proteins | sample 811131 | NCBI WGS metagenome assembly MDSY01 (sample SAMN05326643, study PRJNA326480) | marine metagenome | isolation source: seawater | place: Atlantic Ocean: South West | collected 2010
TCCTCGTCCAGGATCGCGCGCACCCGCGCGTCCAGGTCCGCCATGACCCGCCTCCAACGCGCGTCGCGGGAGTGACGGTGGTGGAAAGCGCAGATGACACCCAAGATTTGAAAGAGAGTTTTTCGAGCCAAACAACGAGTGAACGAGTGAGTCATCAGGGTGATACGACTGTTCTCAGGTCTATTACATAAGAGCCGCGTCGCACGCGTTTAATAAGCTAAGCCGAAACCCACCGCCGCACTAAGTGTGAACTCACTCAAGTTCACGCTTAATACGCCTCCCTGTCCTTGCTGTGATCGACAACCTTCTTCGACGCGAGGAAATCGGTGAATTCCTGCGCGGGCGCCTTGGAAAACGCAGTTTCCCTCCACAGATCGGGCGAGAGGAAGCCGTAAGATTTCTTGAGGGCGTAGTACGTCGCCTTGACAAAGTTACCGAGGGTTTTCGTGCTGCCGGTGGAGGAGGTGTAGACGTCGTGGAGACCCGCGAGCTGGAGCACCTTCTTGGAGCCGTTCGCGGCGACAATGCCGGCGCCGCGCGGCGCGGGGATGAGCCGAATGGAAACCGACCCGCACTTGCCGGTGAGCTTGGTGGGGATGGTGTGCGGCGCGCCGAGCTTACCGCCCCAGTATCCGCGGCGGACGGGGACGATGTTGAGCTTGGCGAGGATCATGGAGCCCTGGATGGAGTGCGCAACCTCCTTGCACGCCTTGACGCCCAGGCCGATGTGGCCGTTTTTGTCGCCGACGACGACGAAAGCCTTGAACCTCATGCGCTGACCCGCGGAGGTCTGCTTCTGCACGGGCATGATCTTCATAACCTCGTCGGAGAGCTCGCCGAGGAAGTGCTCGACGATCTGGTGCTCCTTGATGGGAATGGAGAAGAGGTAGATCTGCTCGAGGGAGCGGATCTTACCCTGCTGCACCAGGCGGCCGAGCTTAGTGCACGGGGTCCAGCGATCTTCGGGCTTGGCGTCGCGCCTGCCGCGGCCGCGGCCGCGTCCGCGATCGCCGCGTCCGCGGTCACCGCGTCCGCGATCGCCGCGGTCGCCGCGACCGAATCCGCGGCCGAAGCCGCCGCGTCCTTCACCTCCACGTTCAGCCATGGTGTCTACTAGCGTTACCTGCGAAATGAGGAAAAAGGAAGTTCAGTTGGATTTCTCGGACGCGCGGAGAGAGGTTGGATTTTCAGGCCCTAGCGTGATGCGGGAGCGGGCCCGGGGAGGTGCCGCGGCCGGTTTCAAGGCGATTCGAGCGGGCGAACGGGGCGGTAGTACGTAGTACACGCCGCCGACACTTCGCGGGATGCTCCAATCGCGCTCGACGGCGAACCGCGACGGTCCCTCGGGTCCCGCAAACCCTGGAAAAAACACCGCGGTTCCTCGAACCCTAACCGATGAAGGACAGGGCGATCGATCGACCGGGGGATGCGGGGCGGGCGGGGTCGCGACGACATCGCGCGGACGGTCTCGAGGCGCGGATACGCTCCGAGGACGTCCGCGTGCATCGCGCGGGTCGCACACGCGATCGCGTCCCGTCGCGTCGCGCCGGAACCGGGCCCGGCGGACCCCATCGATGCGCGCGAAGCTCGTCAATCAGACGAAAGCCGACGCTCGTCGCTGGGGGTCCGCGGGGCGCCGGTCCGACGCGTCGCGAGTGGATTCGGTCGCGGCGCGCGATCCGCACGAGTGTCGCGCCCTCGCCGTGGCAAATCTTGGAAATCGCACGGGCGCTGGGGACGTACCGTCGACGTTCGTCGGCGTGTTTGAGAGGGCTCGGATGTGTAAAGGTTCGAGCTGATATACGGGTCGAGCTCACAAAATGAAGAGGCGACGATTGGTGGTGAGATGTGACTGAAAATGCATACGATTTGTGAAATAGAATTGGCAAATACGCGACGTAAATGTATCATGCACGAGGGCTCCGTTAGATCTGTGAAGGATAATTGGTTAATCAATCTCAAAAGTCACGTCGGTTCGTTTCTTCCGAGGAACTTTTTGCCCCACCGGCGGGGCGCAGTCGTCACAACACCCCGCGTTGCAGTGCATATCGGCGCGAGATGGTCGACCTGGACGCCGGCCTTTGCGACCTCCCCGAGGAGCTCAAGGCGCTCGTCCTTTCCCACGTCGAGCACATCGAAGGACATCACATACTGGCGTTGAGCTCGACGTTCCAAGAGGCTTTTTCCCTGCTGGAGGCTTTGGACTTCGAGGGTGTGGAGGGCGACCTCGCCGACAACCTCGTTCGTCTCCTGGATGACGATCGTGTGCGGTCCCTAGAAAAGGAGCGGGCGTTGGAGCTCATGGGGGTGCACCAGAACCGCCTGTGCGAGTACGCCTGCGTGCAAAGGAACTTCGAGGTTCTCAAGTATGCTCACAACGAGCTCGGCCTTCCGTGGGCGCTGTATCCTGCTGAGCCCGTGAACGACGACGTCCTCGCGTTGCGCATGCTACGTGAGGCATCGTGGCGGCTCATGGAGTATTGGTGGGTGGACGTCGGGCCGGAGAAGTGGAGGGGGGTGACGATGGAGAACGGTCGAGTGGTGAAGCTCGAGTTGACGGAGGCTGGCCTGACCGGAGCAGTGCCGGCGGAGATCGGGCGGCTCACGTCGCTGACGGTGTTGGACCTCGGCGGCAATAAGCTGACGAGCGTGCCGGCGGAAATCGGGCAGCTCACCTCGCTGATGCAGTTGCACCTCCATGGCAATGAGATGACGAGCGTGCCGGCGGAGATCGGGCAGCTCACGTCGCTGGAGAAGTTGTCCCTCTACTGCAATAAGCTGACGAGCGTGCCGGCGGAGATTTGGCAGCTCACGTCGCTGGAGGTGTTATGGCTCGGCGGCAATCAGATGACGAGCCTGCCGGCGGAGATCGGGCAGCTCACGTCGCTGAGGTGGTTGCACCTCTCGTACAATCAGCTGACGAGCGTGCCGGCCGAGATTTGGCTGCTCCCGTCGCTGGAGGTGTTGTCCCTCAACAACAATCGGCTGACGAGCGTGCCAGCTGCGATACGCGAGTTCAGAGCGGCGGGCTGCAGAGTGTCACTGGATTACGACGTGACGTATGACATACGTTCTTACATGTGCGCGCACGGATGAAGCCGGCTGCGATACGCGAGCTCGAAGCGGCGGGCTGCCGAGTGTATCTGGATGACGGCGTGACGGTTGACGAATAGAAACGGCTCTTGTATGCACGATAGTACCTTGTAACGTGTGAACGGAACCCCCCGCCAATTGGTTACTAGATGAAACTTTTACCTTCGTACAACAACAACGACAACGCCGCGACCTTCGACCGTCTCTCGCTTCGCGCGTCACTCCGCGAGCTTCTTCCGAAGCGGCGACCCGCGCCCGGGCAACAGAAACATCCTCACGCCATTCGCCACGAGCCTGCACGCGTGAAACTGCGCCAGCGCCACCCACAACGCCGACGCGCCCATCCCGAACTTACCCACGCAGAGCGTCAACGTCCTGTGATGAACAAAACACGCCTTCACTCTAATTGCCCGTACCAAAACATGAAAAAGAGACTCACCAATACGAAAGCGCCGCGTTGGGCGCGTAACAAAACGACATGAACCGCATGTCCCGCGCCGCCAACAAACCCCCCTCGCTCCCCATCGATGCCGTGTGCAGCAACAGCGCGATGGACATCGCGGGCGCGCACTCCGCCATGATGGCGATCACCTCGGCGGATTTAGTAAACAATCCCGGCAGCGCCAGAGCGACGCCGCAACTGGCGACGGCGTTGAGAATGCCCAACCCACACGCCGCCAACAGCAACATCGCGGCGGTCCCGGTGGCCCTTCTGGAGCCAAGCACCGGGGGTAAGAAGGTCTGCGCCGCCTGCGAGACCCCGTCGCCCATGACGGCGAAGAAGAAGTAGATTGCCGTCATCACGCCTGAAACCAACAAAACTCGATGTCAGTGTATTTGCCCATACAAAAATAAAAAAAGAAACGCACCGTTCGCCGCGGAGCACGCCGGGGAGATGGCCGTCACCGCCTGCACCAAACTCGCCACAAACAAAACCTTGATCGAGTTTAGGAACAAAACCGGGCCGGCGATCTTGGTGAACCGCTTGGCTTTGGCGAGGCCGGGAATCGAACGCGGGACCGCTTCGAGCGACGGAAGCTCAACCGCGTCCTCGTCAATCACGGCATCCGCGTCTTCCAAAATAACGCCGCCTTCGTAGTAAGAAGCCTTCACGTCGTCGACCCGCGACGAGCCGTTTCCAGCCGTTTCCGCCGCCGCCCGTTTCTCCCGCCCGGTCTTGAGCAACAAGTACACCAGCGCCGTCGCGACGACCGCCTGCGACGCCACCGTCGCCAGCGCCGCGCCGCCGATGCCCCACCCCAAACCAACAACCAGCGCGACGTCCGCGACGAGATTCACGAAACCTATAAACAAAACACGACGTCAGGTCAGTCCAATTGCCCATACGAAATGAACTTACCCGAACACGCCACCGCTATGAGCGGCTGCCACGGCGACTTACACGCGAGGAACGAAGCCTGCGCGACGGACGCCACCAACTGGAACGGCACGCCGACGCATCGTATTGCCGCGTACGTCAGCGCCGCGGGGACCACCGCCGCGGACTTGGGCCCAGCGAACTTTGCAATGGCGGGAGCCGCGACGACGGACAGCGAAATCGCGACAACCAAGCCGAGGAGAGCGGCGAGCGCGACGGCGTCCGAGACGATTGACGTTCCATCTTCCTCCCCGTCCTCGAGCTCACCCTTCGCGTTCACCCGTGTCTTCTTCTTCTTTCGCATGCGTTCCTGCGCCACCAACGTCGTCGTCGCCACCGCGAGCGACGACGAGAGGAGGTAGGATGGGTAGTCGACGTAGACGCCTCCCGGGGTCATGGCCGCGAGCTCGAGTGTGCTCGCGGTGCCGACGACGGCGGTGTCCACCATGGATAGGATCGGGCCGCTGAGCCAGATGGCCATCGTGGGCAGCGTGAACCGGACGAGCCGCGCGAAGAGCTCGCCGCTGAAGATGGGCTCGTCGTCGTCGTCGTCGTCGTCGATGGATGTTGTTGCCGAGGCGCCCGTCTCGGGGTCGTCGACGGAGCCGTTCAGGATGACGACGCCGTCGAGGTCCGCGCCGGCGTCGATCGGCGGCGGGTCCTGCTCGTCCATGCTCGCGAGGAGGCCCGCGGTGGAGTCCACGGCGTGACATCGCGCGCGGCGACGGAGCCCATCCGGCGTCGGCGTCCACGTCCCCAAAGCGGTCGACGCGTTTGTGACACACGCGGGGGCGGGGGATCCCCCGCGTGCCTGAGACCGCGAACCGCGCGCACGACGCGGCGTCAGCGCCCGCGCACCGACACCCGCGATCGCCCCGGTCCTCGCCGCGAAGCTCATTGTGCGATACGAACCACCACGCGCGTCTCCCAGTGTCCCGGATGGACCCCGACTATAATGGGTCAAGATAACGGTGTGTGACCTGGCACTTTGTGGCGCCTTTTACGAGTCCCATTATTCACCAGCGCTAATACCGCTAATACCTCCTCAAGACCGCCGCGCGAACTCCTGGTTCAGAGCCCTGGCCACCGCGTTCACCCGCTCCATCACCCTATCGCCATCCCCACCCGCCGCCACACGCGTGCCGTACCGAGCGCCGAACTTATCCGGATGCCAACGCCGAAGTAGCCGATGGTACGCGAGCTTCCGTTCCTTATCGCCGCCGCCGTCGCACGCGTGCCGCAGCATCGCGCTCATCTTCGGCGGCCACGGAACATCGTCGTAACGCAACGGCGCAGATTCCTCGGATCCGGACCCGGACCCATCGGTACCCATCGTAACGGTCGTCGTAACGGTCGCCTCCAGCGCGTTCCATCGCGCCTCGTGACGAGCCCATTTATCCGACTTGCTCGACGCCTTCTCCCTCATCTTCTCCGCTTTCGCCTCGGCGCGTTGCTCCCGCCTCTTCTCCTTCTTAGCCGCGCGGCGCTCGCGCTTGCGCTCCAACAATGCCTCCTCGCGCTCCTCCTCACGTCGCTCGCGTTCCTCGTCCTCGCGCTCCACCCGCGCCCAGTACGCAGCATCCTGTTGCTCCCGATGCAATCGCCGTCGGGCCTCCTCGGGGGTCTCGTTGCCTTGGTAAGTGCCGTCGCCGTTGAGTGAAGCGCCGGTGGATGTGGATGCGTCGTCGGCGTAGGGTGTGGTTGGGTCGTACGAGGACGGACCGGGCGGGCGCTGCACCGACGCGGATGTGGATCCGTCGCCACCTCCGAAGCCGTTCGTCGTCTTCGTGTTCATGGCGTTCGGCACCGCCTGGGATTGGGACTCGACGTCGACCCAGCGGCTGCCGTCCCACCTCTGATGCGCGCCCTTGTCACTACCGCCGCCACCGTTAGACGCATCGCGATTCGCCTGTCGCCGGCGCCACGCGACGACGGCGGCGAGCGTGAGGGCGGAGATGAAGAAGGCGCCGCGGATCACAGATGCGAACGCGGATGCGATCGGCCCGGATGTCTCGTCGCGGGTCCACGAGACGACGCCGGTGAAGAGGAGCACGAACGATGCGGCCGCGACCGCGACGAGGACCCTGGTGACGCGTGAGCGCCCCCGCGGTATCATCTCGACCGCCGCGCGCGTCGCCCCTCGGTGCCCAATGCAAAGCGCGTGTTCTCGGAAGAATCTCGATTGATAGCGCCCCCGCGGCCTGAAAGATTGAAGTCGCGCCCGTGCCCCCAGACTGGGCGGCGCTGTCATTCACACGCCGGGAGAATGCCCCCGACCGCGAGAGGAGGCAGACGCCGACGATGGATCCTCGCCGCGGGAGTCGGGTACGTCCCCATGGATCCCCGTACACTCACGCGACGCACGCGCGCCCCCACATCCCCACCATCGCGACCCGCAAGATCGACACGGCACCTGAATCCTCCGGCATCCCCTTCCCCTCACCAGGTGCGGCGTCGCGCTGGCGGCGTACGGCGCGAGGCGGGTGTACCTCGCCGGCATCGTCGCGGGTCAGTCATCCACGCCCGAGGGGAAACCGACAAAGACGAAGAAACGTGTCGAGGACGATGAGCCGGAGACGGAGGCGAACGTCGACGATGTCGATGACGTCCCCGACCCCCCGCCCGCCACGCCCGGGCCCGCATCCTCGGGCGTCAACGCCGCCGCGTCGTCGACACCACCCATCAGGAAGAAGGAGGCGATGCAGCAAGCCGCCGTCGCCGCCGCATCGTCCACCCCGCCTCCCACCTCCGTCGACCCGGCACCCACGCGAACGTCAACCCCGCGCGATTGGCGAGACAGACTCACCGCGCGACCAAAAGGAACCAACGCGACACCGGGACCGCAGCTGGACGACGACGTGAGCGCGTCGACGATGGACCTCGTCGCGAAGTACGACACGATCCAGCGCGAGTTCACCGAACGACGCGGCGCGTTCGACGTCGACGCGGTGAAGGACGCGTCGCGATGGTTCCACTTCGAACCGCATCCGGGCGTCGGCGTCTGGCCCGTGCCGTACACTAAACTGAACTTGCCGAATGATTGCACCAGGCTCGTGGTGCTCATGCTGGAGGATGCGCCGGCGGTCGCGGCGGCGGGGGCGGCGTGCGCGAGGGAGGTGATGCGAGCGATGGGTACCGCCGGCGTCGGGTGCTTCAACGTGCCACGGAGCGCCTATCACGTCACGGTGTTTTTCCTCTCGCTGCCCACGGATCCGGTGGCGGATCCAACGGCGGTGGATGGAAAATCGATCGGCGGGTTCGTCCCGGATCACGCCGCCGAGGACGCCGCGGTGAACGACGCCCTGCGCGGAGAGGTGGACGTCAACGGAGGGGGCACGCCGGTTCACATCCCGCGAGTTAACAACGGCTCAGGTAGTAACGGCTCGGTCGGACATGAAGGGTCGAAGGGAGGAGGGCGGGTACGGGAAAACGCGATCGGCGACGTGACCCTGGAGGTGGACCGCGTCGCAATGGCCAAATCCGGGTCACTCCTCTTACTGTTCAGGGATCCGCACGGGACCTTGGATCGCATGCGAAGGGCGCTGCGGGGCGCCTTCCCCGGCGCGCCGTCGAAGCAGACCACCATCGCGCACTGCACGCTGCTGAGATGCTTCCCGGGGTCGTCGGATGGATTCGATTCATCACAAAAAGATTCGTACTGCTTGGACCCGCGGGCGTTTGCGGACGTCAACGCGGCTTGCGCGCGGTGGACGCACAGGCTGGCGGGCGCGAGGGTCAAGGTGAGCCGGGCGTGGCTCGTGCGGGAGGAGCGGTTCTCGTCCGTGGACGGCCCGCGGTCGTCCTTCCACCTGTGATGGATGATGGACACGTCGCGGCGGAGCGTTGGCTAACATTATTAGACTACCTTTAGCGTGAACTTTTTGGATAGAGCAGTTAGGGTCACCACCATCCAGGTCCTTCGCACTGTTCACCCGCGCCGAGCTGTGGGTGATGTCTTCGTCGTCCGCCGCTGAGGCATCCTACGCGCGGGACGCGGCGTCCGCGCGTCCCGCCGCCGCCGCCGGGTTCGCCGAGACCGGCGCGCGCGTCTCACGCCGCCCCGTCCGGTGGTCCGGCTTCGCCCGCATCGCGGGTTCGTTCGCCGATCCCCCCCATCCATCCATCCGCCCCGTCTTCGACCTCGCCAAGGCGACGAAAGGGAAGGTCAAGGAGAAGGTCAACCGCGCGAAGGTGGAGTACTTCGGCGTGGTGCGCGTGCGCGGCGACGGGCGGTGCATGTTCCGCGCCATGGCCGTCAGCCTCGCGCACATCACCAACAAGATGCTGACCGCATCGTCGGAGGAGGCCGAGGCTGATCAACTGCGTCTCGCCGTCGCGGAGACGATGTGCCGCGCGCCGGAGAAACGCAAAAACTACAAAGATGCCGAGATGGCCATCTCGTTCGAGATGCCGATGGGGACGTACTGCAAGCGCATCCTACAGACGTCCTTCTGGGGCGGCGAGCCGGAACTACTGGTCCTCTGCCACCTGCTCAAACGGCCGATAATGGTATACCTGCCGGCGGCGAAGGTGAGAAGCGCGGGGACGAACAACGGGTTCGTGGCGATCCAGACGTACGGGAGCGAGTACACGGTGAGCAAGAAAAGCGGCAAGACTCGAAAGCCGGTCCGGCTGCTCTTCAACGGTGAGAACCACTACGACGCTTTGGTCTGATTACTGTTAGCGTCGGCGTTCGTAAATTTATGAATAAAAGCTGCGGCTTATAGCGATTACACCCTCGAGTCGAGTCCACCTCTCACGCCCAGCGAGTCTCCCCGGTCGCGGTGTTGTAGTAATACGCGCGTCCCTCTGAGTAGTGCGTCTGCCACTCGCCGCCCGACGGCGCGGTGGAAATGGAATCGCCCGCCATCGCCGGCGCCGCCGCTTGCGCTCGCGCCGCCTGACCCCACTCCGCGCCCGCGACGGCCTGCGCCCCCGGCTGCTGCGTCTGCGCGGGCTGCTGCGTTTGCTGCGCGGGCACGTACACCGCACCCTGCACCTGGTTCGGGTCCACGTACGCGTACTGACCCTGCGCACCCGGCGCCTGCTGCGCGTACTGCGCGTACTGCTGACCACCCTGCGGCTGAGCGGGCACCGCCATCATCATCTGCTGACCGTACCCTTGCGCCTGCATCGGCTGCCCGTACCCCTGCACGGGCACCGCCACCATCTGCACCTGCCCGGGCGGCGGCATGCCGTACCCACCGCCCTGCGCCTGCTGCATACCCGCACCTACCGCGTACCCACCGCCGCCGCCGCCCTGGCCCAAGTTAGCCGGGGGTAACAAACCGCCCTTCTCGCGGGTATCGCCTGTGAACAAAACACGCCGTCATACTAATTGCCCATACGAGAATAAAAATAAACTTACCGTTTTCGATAACCTCGCGAACCATCGCCTCCGCCGCGGCGACAGCCTCGGGGGTTCCCGTGACCTGAACCGTCCCTTTATCCCGCTTCATGTCCAGCTTGGTGTTCGTGGCGGTCTGGATGTACTTGATCATGTCGCCACCCTTGCCGATGATCCGGCCCTCGCTGCCCATGCACGGGACCTCGATCACGGCTTTAGCGCCGCCGCCGCCGTGGCCGCCGTAATTGCCCATACCGCCGACCCCCATGTTCATCATCGGCGGCTGCGGCGCGCCCATGGGCATGCCGTACCCCTGCTGCTGCTGCTGCTGCTGCATGCCGTACCCCATCTGCGGCGCGCCCATCGGCGCCTGCTGCGCGTATCCACCACCGGGCGGGGCGCCCATCGGCTGCTGCGCCATCCCGTACGCCTCGAACGGCTTCGGGGCTCCGCAGCTGAAACACGCCGTCTTCGAACGGAAAACGTTCGCGCCGCACTGAGGGCAAAGCCAGTCGCCAACCTCCCGCTTACCCGCCTGGGACGCCTGCGCGGCGAACGGATCGGTCGGCAACGCCATGACCTCCAGCACGATCCGCCTGGCTAAGGTAACCTTACCACGCGGGCCGTTGACGTCGCATCGACCGGTGCCCTTGGAAACCTTGGCGACGGCGCCAGACTGGCGTTCAATCTCCTTGATCGTCGCGCCGCCGCGGCCGATCACGCGGCCTTCCTGCCCGGGGCACGGGACCTCGATGGCCACCGGCTCGTCAGCGTCGGAGCCTTTCAGTACGTCCGGGAAATCGGAAGCGGCGGCGTCTTCGCCCGAGTCGATCTTGGCGCGGGCGTCTGCGACGATCTTGGCGATCATCGACGCGGGAGTCTCGGGTCCGACGTAGCCGGTGTTGGTGACGACCGCGCGTTCGTTCTTGCTGACGTCGCCGTTCTCGATGACCTGCGCGATGTATTCCGCGGCGTCGCGCATGACGTTTTCCGGCCCGGTGACGAGGCACGTGCCGCGATCTCGTCGCATCTCGATCTTGCAGTTGAACTTTCGTTCCATGTGCCGGATCGTCTCGCCGCCCTTGCCGATGACGCGTCCTTCGTTGCCCTTGACGTTGATCTCGATGGATGCCTTGCCGGTGTTCGGGTCGATGGTCACGGGGGGCATCTCGATCTCGGGGACGGCGGCGGCGGCGGTGGCCGCGTCGGCGTCGGCGTCCTTCCTAGGCGCCTTGGCTTCTTTTTCGCCGTCTTCGTCTTCGTCTTCATCCTTCGCGTCGTCGGCATCATCGCCAGCCTCGGCATCCTCGCCGCCGCGCCCGCGCTTGCGCTTCTTCTTCTCGATGGATTCGGATACGGCCTTGGCGAGCGGGGGGTCGGACTTGGCGGGCGTCGTCGCCTTTTCGTCCGTCGGATCCGCGGCGGGGGTATCTGCGGAGAGATCGGATGGATGGGTGGGGGCGGTCAGTTCGGGTCCAGCTGTGTGTGCTCGCGATGCTCGGGCTCATGACGTGTTCGCGCGTCTCGCGGGATCGCGCGGCGACGTGACCGTCGGGGGGTGGCATCGCGGGACGGGACCCGGACGGACGCGCGCGCCGTCGATCGCGGATTCCCCTCCCCGGCGGCCAGATTATTCTTCTAGGGCGGAGTGGCGGCGTCTTATCAATTGTGATGCGCGTTCGCGCGTCGCGGAGGAGACGGACTCGAGGGCCGCCGCCGCCGCGGGTTCGCACTCCCACTCGATGCTCGCGTGCCGGTGGGTTCACGTTCGGTAAGGGAGGGCGGGAACGGGGATCGGACGCACCGTCATTCGCCTCGGCGTCGGCGTCCGACGACTCGAGTGCCGCCCGCAGCCTCGCGACGAGCGCGGCTTTGAGCCCCGTGGCGTCCAGCCCGCGGGTCTTTAGCGCCTCCTTCAGCTGCGCGACCGTCATCGTGCTCGGGTCCGTCATCGTGAAGAGCGCTCCCGTGGGATGTGCGAGGCGCCTCCGTGGTGCGGATACAGTGGCCGCGAGAGACGGGAGAGAGCAATTTAACTCTTGAAGCGGCAAAGCGGCGGTCTGTTTTCACAGGGGACCCGCGAAGCGGGCGAAATGCACCAAATGGCAAAGCCGCCGGTCTACGCGGCTGGGCAAAGGTCACGACCGGTCAGACACAGTTTTATTTATTTAATTGGTTGATTTTTCAAACTGCGAGCCTGTCAACGGAGGGACATAAAATCCTCCGAAATTTTCCAAAAACCAAAGCGTTGACGGCATTTTTGAACTCTGAAACACGTGTGTGGGTGACGGGCCCGCCATTCTCTACCCGCTCATGAGAAAATCCGTTATGATATCTTGTCAGCAGGTCAGACCGGTGGTTTAATAGTTCGCGAAATTACTGAAATAACGCATTTTGGGTCCATTTTTTGAACTGGACCCTTTCTTCGGAGGGGTTTACGAACTTTCAGGTTATCGATGACGACTTCAAAACTGTCGTAAAAACTGTTATGTGTGCGTAAACAGTCATCAGTTTAGGGTTATGAAATCTTACGAAGATTTCTTCAGACTCTCTCGTTGCCCCTGATTTTGAACCAGCAAAGATACTTATTGTCACCACCCCCCCTCCGTCCAAACGACTTCGACACCGTGGGCACGCTCATAGTGGACGAGACTTATTTACACCCGGAAAATGTGTTTTTGAAACAGGATTTATGAAAGATTTAGAAGAGGATGCTTCTTCGCGTGAGGACGGTCGACGTCTAACATTCGAGTCTGAATTTTTTTGGTGTCCTGTTCTGAGATCAGACCCATCGATAAGGCCGAAGCACTTCGGGGCGCGCACCTCCGCGGATGCGAGAGACCATGTCGCCCCCCCATCGCAAGTTTCCCAAGGCGCTCAAGAACTGCGCCGAGGTGATCGAGCTCGGGAAGGATGCGATCAGCTACTGCCTGGTACGTCGCGCCCCGCGCCAAACACTCGCCGCCCCCGAGTCGGTCGCATTTCATTGCTCAGCGGGGACCCATACCCAAACCCAACCGTGCACTTCGGGCCGCCATCCCTGCCCACGCGCGGCCGTCGCGTCGCGATCGTTCGCGCGATCACGCCGCCGCCGCGCGGAGCGTGTTCGATCGGGCGATGAAGACGTCGCGAGCGGCGGCGGGGCGCGGATAGTCCATCGTCGTCGCGGCGCGCGCGCTGTTCTACACGTCGCCGACGCGCCGGTAATCGAGATGAACGCCCGGTCCGCGAGCAACTCCACCCCCGAACACAGATCCGAAGACCCCGACCTGACGCCCCCCTTCCCGCGCCCTTACCCCATTCAAACGCAGAGCTGCAAGCGATCCAGGCTCAAACGATTCTTCTCCCCCGGTCGCGCGTGCTGCTCCGACTGCCTGAAGGTACGCGCGCGCCCCACTCGACCCGCCCCGCCCCGCCCGCCCCGCCCGACCGACAGCCCATTTCTCGTTGGTTCGGTGGTTCGGCCCGGCCCATTTGTTCGGTAAACATAACGTCATCTGTTTAATTGCCCATACGAAAATAAAAAGAAACTCGGGTCGAAGCAGCGAGGACAAGATTTCCAAACCTCCCCCGACCCTCCCCTCGTTCTCCCACCCATCTCTGACGTCCACTCACCCACCGATCACCCCGCACGTTCGCAGCGCCGACGCGAGCGACAGAGCCAGAAGCGGGAGATGGTCAAGCGCCAGAAGAAAGCGCTCGAGCTCGGCGAGGCGATGGCCGGCACAAACGGGCAAGCCGGCGGCATGATCCCGCAGCCGGTGCTGGACATGCTCATCGCCAGACAGTACGCCGGGCTCGCCACGCAGCAGATATCCTTCGAGCAACAGCTCGCGGCGATGAACGCCTCGATCGCGGGAGGAGGCGCGTCAGCCGCCGGGGGTGCATCCGCCGCGGGTGCCGGCTCAGCCGCGGGTGCGGCGCTCGGCGCGGTGGACCAAACCGCGCTGCTGCGTCAGCAGATTCTCCTCGCGCAAGCCGGCCTGATGAACCCGTTCGGCGGCGGTCTCGGCGCGCTCGGCGCGCTCGGCGGTCTCGGCGGCGGCGCGGGTGCCTTGGGCGCCTTGGGCGCCGCGGGGGGCATGGGGGGCATGGGAGGCATGGGGGGCATGGGGGGCATGGGGGGCTTGGCCGGGATGGGGGGCCTCGGCGGGCTCGGCGGTCTCGGCGGGTATAACCCGAACGCGCTGACGCAGCAGCTTCTCCTCGCGCAAGCCGCCGCCGCGGGCGGTCTTGGCGGCGTGGGCGGCGCGGGCGGTCTGGGCGGTCTGGGCGGTCTTGGCGGCGCGGGCGGCCTGGGCGGTGTCCAAATGGGAGCGGACGGCGGGCTGCCCGGCGGACTGGCCGGGCTCACGGACCTCGCGAACGCGCAGGCGGCGCAGATGACGCATGCCGGCGGCGTCGCGCAGTCGGCGGATGGCGCGACCGAACTCGAGCGAAGCACACAGCCGGCGGGAGCGTCGATCGGCGGTACGGTCGGGGTCGGAGCCGGCGCCGGCTTGGGCGATCTCGCGAGCCTCGTCGGCGGCGCGGGCGCGGTCGGTACCAACGGCGGCCTGAGCGGCCTTCTCGGCGGCGCGGGCGCGGTCGGTGCCCCGGGCGGCCTCGGCGGCGGCCTCGGCGGTCTGTCCAATGGAGTGACGCAGGGCGCGATCGACCCACAGGTTGCGGCGGCGACGATATACGCTTCTTTACGCGCGACTCCGAACGGAGCGTCGCTGAACGCATTCACCGACGACGCGGTTAAACGGGAAGAAGGTGAACCGGCGCGAGAAGAGGAGGCGAACGGGCACGGCGACGGCGATACGGAGGTCAAAGCCGCCGACGCCGGGGAGGCGAGCGGGGGGGACGGGGAACGGGCCGACGAGGAGCAGCCGCGTGCTGCCGAGCCCGAGGCTGAGCCCGAGCCCGAGCCCGAGGCCGGCGCCGAGCCCGAGGCAAAGAGGCAAAGAGTCTCGGTCGACGAGGCGAAACAGGGGCCGAAGCCCGACGAGGCGGCGGCTCCCACGACGGAAACCCCCACGCGACGAACGAGCCCGAGGATGCGGTGAATGTACCGCGCGTGGGTTTGACGAGTTGTATCGAGTTGTTATCATATTGAGTTGTAATGTTGAAAATATCTAGTGCTATCCAAGCTCGCTTTGCGGTCCAACGCGTGCCGTCTAATAACTAACGCGCTACGTACTAGAGCTAGTTCGATTCCTCGCTAACACCCTCCTCCTCGTCCTCCTCCTCGTCGTCGTCGTCGTCGCTACTCGTGCCGTCATCATCCTCCAAAGCCCCGAGCGGGATGAGGCACGTACGAATCGACTCCGCCCACTCCCTCGCCACCGTCAGCACCCTTGGCGACTTTCCCCGCAGATCGATCACGCACGAGCACCCTGTACACACACAAAACACAAGGCTTCACTCAAATTGCCCGTGTGGAAATATCACAAAAAGACACTCACCGGTGAACTTGATGTCGTTCTCCACCCCGACTCTGTTTGCGCACACAAACACCGGAGACTGTTTCTTACCTATGAGCGGCGCGAGCCGTGCGACCCAGTACGATAGGGTCTGGTTCACGTCGATGGGCGCCGTCTTCGCCTCGACCGTGTCGTCCGGGTGCGCCGACGTCCACGCGCTGGAGAAGAGGATCTGTGATGAACATGACACGGCGACGTCAGTCTAGTTGCCCGTAGTGCTACGCGAATCACAAAATAAAACTCACCAGATCCGATCCGTCGGATGCGGTCGCGAGTTCGTGCGCCTCCCACGGCGCCTCGAACCTGTACGGGTTGATGTCCATGCATATGGCGTTGGTGACCGTGATGTGCCGTCGTGTGATGGCGCGCGGCGTCTCACCGCCCGGTTTAAGAACCTTGAGCGCCAGCTGTGTTTGTTTGAACCCGGTGTTGGACTCGACCGCCCACTTTTCGTCCATGAAGTAGAGGTGCGTCTTGTCGTAGCGCCCGACGACGGCGCCGGATCCGTCGACGGTGGTCTGCGAGTTGAACATCTCGCCGGTGTCGGGGTCCAGGCGCACGTGCCCGACGCACACGTGGCATCGCAGCTTTCGCGCCGTGGCGGCCGCCCACGCGAGGATCATCGGCGCATCCCCCGCCGCGTGCTTCGCGGCTTCGGCGTCGAGGGTGTATCGCCCGAAGCCGATCTCGGGCGCGATGAGGAGCCCGAGGGTGTCGCCCGCATCCGCGACGAGGTCATCCACCAGGACACTCGCGCGCGTGAGGTTAATGTCGGTGGGACCGAGGGTCGGGTCCGTCTGAAGGACCGCGACGTGCAGCACGTCGGGCGCCATTGCTTGCCCTCTCTGAAGTTGAGCCGGTGCCGAGTTCACATTGGGCCCGATTTTTTTCACCGGTTCCTGCCAGGGATCGAACCCGGAATCTCGGGCTCCGAAATGTTAATCAGTGAGCATTTAGTGAGCACTGTTTTGCAAAATAAGTTCACATTGGATTTTTTTTTTTGGAGATGCCCATTTGCCAGGGATCGAACCTGGAATCTCGGGCTCCGTCCTTTGGCCCAGTGGAGAATGAAAACATTTATTTCATTTCTTTCTGTTGCCAGGGATCGAACCCGGAATCTCGGGTACCGAAATCGGGCCCAATGTTACGCAATGCGCATTTAGTATGCATTTTTGCCAAAATAAGTTCACATTGGATTTTTTCTTTTTGTGGCCCAATGGATAAGGGCTGATATTCAATGAATTCAATTTTTCCTCGGGCCACGTTTCCAACCTGTTTTACTGTGGCCCAATGGATAAGTTTATTCATTTGTTTTTCGTGACGACCAAATTTATTGTCCGAGTCATCACGAGAGCTCCCCGAGAAGAATGCCCATCCATTCGCCCCATCGCGCCTCCCTCGATATGCCGCGCGTCGTCGAGGGTTTCCACGTCTCAAAGTCCCACGCGGGCGCGCGCATTTACCACCAGTCGTGGCACCCCGACCCGTCCGTCGAGGGCGACCCGCGCGGCGCCACCGCGCCACTCGCGGCGGTGGTATGGGCGCACGGCGTGCACGAGCATTCCGGGCGATTCGCGCGAGTCTTTGAGCACCTCGCGCGGGCGGGGGTGGCGTCGCACGCGTGGGACCACGTGGGCCACGGACGCAGCGACGCGTGCCCCACGGGAATACCCCACCAGTTCGCCAACGGCCTCGACGCCGTCGTCGAGGATGCCGCGCAGTACTTCAGGTGAACAGAAGCAGCGCACTTAATCAACCCCTCGCCTCCTCCCGTGCTGCCGTGTTCATGATTGCCTTATGATTGGGTAAATAACTAACTCGTTCACTCCCTCGATGTCCACTCGACCAACAGGAGCGTGCGTCGGATGTACCCACCCGAGGTGCCCGTCATGCTCGCGGGTGTCTCCATGGGCGGCCTCGTCGCAACCCTCGCCGCCCTCGACGGGAACATCGAACCCGACGGGCTGCTACTAGTGGCGCCGCTAATCGATGTGCACTTGTCGCCGGCGATGAAAGCTCAAGCCGCGGTGGGTTCCGTGCTCGCCAGGTTAGTCCCACACGCGCGCATCACACCCGGGGTGACACCTTCGAGGCTGTCCAAAGACGCCGAGGCGGTGCGGGAGTACACCGAGGATCCGCTCGTGTTTGTGGGTAACATTCGCGTCAAGCTCGGGTACGAGTTGTTGCGGGGATTTACCGGGATGCGGCGGCGTTGGGGGGAGGTCCGGGTGCCTCTGTTGGTGCTTCACGGGACGGAGGATGAGGCGACGGACCCGGTGGCGTCCGCGCGGTTCGTGGAGGCGGCGGGGAGTGTCGATAAGAGGTTCGTATCGCTGAAGGGTGCGTGCCACTTGATCTGCCACGAGGCGGGCGCGGCGAGGAAAGTTGCGAATGAGATTAAGGATTTCGTGTTGAGCAGGGCGAAAGGCGCGGGGGAGTGGGCCGCCGAGGCACAGGGCGGACGCGGTGACCGGGGCGTCAGCACTAATGCCAGAGCGGCGCGGTCTTCGTCGATGGGTGGGTCTTCATCGATGGCGGGTGGTGAACACGCGTACGCAATGCGAGCCGCTCGCCTCTGAGCGTTGTAATGAATGTCACCTTTTGGAATTTTCCCACCTCCCTCGTTTACTAAGTGTTATCGTTGTCACAAACAACAAAAACAACGTTTCGAGGTCTCCAAGATCCGGGATACGATGGAACCAAAACTCACTTTTCGCTGACTGGTTTCCGTTGATATTTGGTGTAGGTTTTCAAATATCGCCTTTTTATTTGGAAATATCTCCGGGGAAATTAATCCCGAACTGCGTGCTAAATCTCGAGGGATAAAATCCTGAGTAACGAACCAACAAAAGAGTGCCAAGTAAGAAACCACGTCAGCAGAAAGTGACTTTTTTCAAGCGAAAAGGGGCTCGTGTGCTAATTGAGCGCCGCCTCGTTTGCCACAAACGCGCGGCGCACTCACGACACGGACACGCCGCGCACCTGATGTCAGAGTTCCTGACGTTGGGTAAAGCTCAGACGCTACCGAAGTTGGAGGACTTCGAGCACCGCGCCATGACGTCGCCGCCCGTTCCCGGTTACTCA
>MDSY01004174.1_pt1 | contig 18364 bp, 12 predicted proteins | sample 811131 | NCBI WGS metagenome assembly MDSY01 (sample SAMN05326643, study PRJNA326480) | marine metagenome | isolation source: seawater | place: Atlantic Ocean: South West | collected 2010
TTAGAAAAAACAGGAACGGTTACAACTGTTTATCTTGACAAAAACACTGATAACGTTGACTACAGTCCTAAAGCAATAGCAGTATTAGAAGCAAACAAAAACTTTATGCAAAAAGAAGCTACGGCTTATATCGCGGCTCAGGTAGCGGCGGCATCAAGTGGTGGAACTTGGTATAACTTTTCACATAATACAGCATTAACTGAAAGAGACCTTGGTGCAGAAATTACTGCAATAACAAACGATATTAAATATGGCGGTAACTCAAGAACATATGACCAAGCTAGTAAGTATTGGACACAAACAACTCCTTACTTTAGTGGTACAAGAACTCCAGAAGTTGCACTTAGAAATTGGTTAAAAGATTTAATTAACAATAATGTTTTAACAAACACACCATACACTTCACAACAAACAGGTGCAGGTGCAGTATCACAAACTACAATTTTAAGTTTACCTGAAACAGGTGTTGATACAAGAGTTACACAATTAATGACAATTACAACTGATGTAATTACTAATGGATTAGAAGTAAGACCTATCAGAGAAGAAGTTCCACTTTATTACGCAACAGACGATATACAAATCTTTATTGATCAAGGTGAAACTAGAACAAGACCATTTGACTTTGGTACTGACGCTATTGAACGTATGAGAGTTTCAAACTCAGTATCCATGCTTGATGCTGACTTTGAATATGGCCTACAACCTACGAAGTGGCAAGCGATTGCTATGCAAAGAGGTTATCCAAGTATTTACGAAGTACCAGGTACTGATAAAGTTGTAGCAAGTGTAACAACAGATGCTTCAACAGGTACTGGAGGAGTTGGTCAAAGTTTAATTACTGTAACAACAGTTGGTGCTCATGGTATTGAAGCAGGAACACCTATTACAATTAAGGCATTAGAAAATAGTGTACAAGGGGCAAGTAGAGCAGAAGGATCATTTATTGTATCAACTGTTCCAACTGCAAGTACATTTACATATTTTGCAAAATCAAAAGTTGGTACAAGTAACGGCGAAGTACTTTCAACTTATTATACACAATTAAGAGAAGCAGGATTTTACACAGGTGCGGCGATTGGTACTCCTACATTTGGTATCATATCACAAGGAACAGCAGGTGTATTTACAAACCCATTAGGTGCAACCACAGGCGGTGATAAAGTTACATGGATAGGTAACACACCAGAGATTGGTGCTCCGATGCAAAACGTTGCAGGACAAATTGCAACAGCAGGTACAATAGGTGCCGCGAACGCAAGTAGAACAGCAGGAACTTACACAGGAGTTTCAGGTAATTCATCTAGCATAGTTCAAGAATTAATTGTTGGTACATTTGATATTACTATTGATAGTAACGGTGCGGCAACAAGTATTACAAATTTTAAAGGTGGTAGAAATAACGCAGTAGGCGATACTATCACGGTATTAGACGCTTCATTAGGAGGCGGCGGTGCACCAGCATTAACTTTCCAAGTTGCAACTATTACAAATGGTACAGGTATTGGAAGTGGTGCTCAGGTTACAGTTGTAACAGGTGGTGGAGGAGAAATTGCTACCTGGAATGTTGCAGGTGACTATGCGGCAGGTGTTAACCAAATTGCATTAAGTGATGTAACAGGAATATTAGCAGGTCAGGCCATTGACAGAGGTGACGGTACAGCAATCCATGTATCAAGTATTGTTGGTAGTAACGTAAACTTAGATGGAAATACTACAGCACCTATTATTGGTAACAACGTACAATATACATCAGTTGCAGGAACAAATTACAATTCCGCAGGTACTGGTGCAGTATTTGACGTTGACAGAGCAGGTGGAAGTTATACCGCTGTACTTAATGGAACTGGTGGTGACAACTATGAGGTTGGAGATGTTATTAACATACTTGGTAACCAAGTAGGTGGACAGACAGGAACTAATGATGTTACTATAACAGTTGACTCGGTTGATTCAAGTGGATCGGTTGTTACTTTTACAGTAACTGGTTCGGCCTTTGATGGTAATGGAAGTTTCAGTAACATTACTGGACAGAACATGAACGGTCAAGGTTTGGGTGCAATATTCAATATTACATATACAAACAATGCTTATTCAGTAAGTTTAGCACAACCAACTTATGCCAATAACGCAACAGGTGTTACACAAGGTGGTACAGGTACTGGAGCGGCTTGGGATATTACATTAACAAATAACAATTACACAGTTACAGAAAACGCCGGTGCCACTGACGCTGGATACATTGTTGGTGACGTAATTAAAATTAATGGTACAGAATTTGGTGGTGATGCAACAAATGATTTAACAATTTCAATAACAGGCGTTGATGGTAGTGGTGGTATTACATCATTCAATTCATCAGGTTCAGGACCTAATGCACAAAATAACTTTACTGAACCAGCATACGCATATAGTGGTGTTGGTACGAATGCGGCATTCAACGTTTCATTCAATGGAACAACTTATAGTGCAAGTATTTCACAAGCAGGTTCAGGTTATAGTGCATCAGAAACTTGTACAATAGATGGTGGTAACATTGGTGGTACTAGTTCAACTAACGATGCTGTTATAACAATTGATAGTGTTGATGGTTCAGGTGTTATTACTGCAATTAGTATTACAGGTACAGCAAGTAACAGCAGAGCATATACAAATATTACTTCAGGACAAAACGTAGTTGGAGCGGCGGCTTCATTTAATGTTACTGTAAATTACAACAACAGTTACACAGTTACACAAGGTAACGAAGCAGGATCAAATTATGGAAGTGGTAACACTATTGTTATTGCAGGTAATAACTTAGGCGGTACATCACCTGCAAACGATTTAACAATAACAGTTACAGGCGTAACTGGTTCAGGTGCAATTTCATCATTTAGTTCATCTGGTACGGCCGCAGACGCAACATCAGGTTATGCTGTAGGTGACAGATTAAAAATTGAAGGAACTAATTTAGGTGGTAATAGTCCAACACATGATGCTATTGTTAAAGTAGATGCTGTAAATGGCACAGGAAGAATTAACACAATTAGTATTACTGGTACAGCACCAGATGCCACAGAAAGTTATAACAATCCAGCATACACATCAAACACAGTTGGTGGTGCAAGTGCAACATTCAACGTTACAAGATTAGATACAGGATATACTGCTAGTGTTGTAGTTGGTGGTTCAGGATATTTGGCTGGTGAAGAATTTGTTATACTAGGTAGTGCATTGGGTGGTGTTGATGTTACCAACAATGCAACAATTACTGTTGCAACAGTTGACGCAAGTACTGGTGAAATTTTAACAATAACAGTAGCAGGTACAGCCTTAGATACAAAAACAATTCTTGATATAAGTCAATTTGACGGAGAAGCAACTAACCTTGTAGGTTCAACAGCTACATTTGATATTACAATTACTGGAGGAACATATAGTTATGCAGTAAACACTCCAGGCGCAGGTTACTTTACAGATCAAAATATTAAAATCCAAGGTAACCAAGTAGGTGGTGCAAGTCCGGCCAATGATATTACAATTAATATTTCAAGTGTTGATGCCTCAGGTGCAATCACAGGTATAAGTGGAAGTGGTACTGGACCTGGAGGTACAGCAAGTTATACAGCAGTACCAGGACAAAACTTACAGAATAATGGTTCAAATGCAACGTTTAATATTACTAGAAACGGCGGAGTATATTCAACTGCGACTGTAAACAATGATGGTATTAACTATCAAGTAGGAAACAAAATTAAAATTTTAGGTACAGATTTAGGTGGACAAACTCCAACTAACGATGCCACAGTAGCTATTACTGAAGTTGCTACAGATGGTGGTATTGTTGCTGTAACAAGTTCAGGTACAGCGGTATCAGGTACAGTTGTTAAATCATATTCAACTGTAACTATGTCAGAGAACATGACAGCAGATATTCCGCAAAATACAACAATACAATTTGCGGCCTTGGCAACAGTTGAAGTTACATTTACAACTGCACATGGATTGATTCCAGGAGATGCATTTATTGTTACGCAAAGTACAGATGATGGTGTAAACAATCACACATTATTAGAAGGTCCATTCTTTGCACAGCAAGTTCCAACAACAACTTCATTGAGATATCAGTGTAGAGCGGCAGGAGCCATTGGTGATGTTGGAGACATTAATGCAATATTATATCCAAGACCAGATTCATTCTTTGTACATAGACCATATGATGGAGGTGTACAGTTAGGAACAGGTGGACCACAACACGGTGCTCAAGCAATTAGACAGAGTAAAAAATATATTAGATATCAATCAGGTAAAGGTATTATGTATACCACTGGTGCTCTATTTGCCCCGTCCTATGATTTATTAAATGTAACAGCAGATGCAGTAGCACAAGGATCATTTATTAATGTTACAACAGATGATGTTGACCACGGATTACAAGTTGGTGGTAGAATAAGATTAATTGGTATTGAAACTCCAGGTTACAACGGAGATTATTCAGTATCAAGTATTGTTGATGAAAGAACATTTAAAGTTATTGCAACAACAGGACTAGGATCAGTAACTCCTGTATTAAGTCCAAAAGCTCAAGTATCATTACTTAACTGGCATGGTGCAACTGTACGTTCAGGTGCATTTGATGATCAGAATGGTATCTTTATGGAGTATGATGGATCCAACTATAATGCTGTACAAAGAACTTCAACATTACAGTTATCAGGTACAATATCATTAGCAGTTGACAGTAACGCAGTTACAGGTACAGCAACAAGATTTAGAGATCAAGTTAAAGCAGGTGATAGAGTTGTTATCAAAGGTATGACACACGTTGTATCACAGGTAAACAGTCAAACATCAATGAATGTTACTCCAGACTTTAGAGGTGTAACTCCTGCAAGTGGAGCCAAGTTATGTTTGGTTGCAGATAAGAAATCAAAACAAGCAGACTTTAACGGTGACGTATTAGACGGTACAGGATCATCAGGTTACATATTAGATATTTCTAAGATGCAGATGATTGGGATACAGTACAGTTGGTATGGAGCTGGATTTATCGATTGGATGCTCAGAGGTGATGATGGTAACTTTATTTTCTATCATAGAATGAGAAACTCAAACGTTAACACAGAAGCATTTATGAGAACTGGTAATATGCCGGTTAGATATGAAGTATCAAATGAAGGTCCTAATGATAGATTAGCGGCTGACATGACTGATTCACAGGTAACTATTCCGTTAGAAGATGCTAGTTTCTTCCCAGGAGGCGGTGGAACAGTTATTATTGATAACGAAATGATTCAGTACACAGGTATTAACGGTGATACGTTAACAGGTTGTACTAGAGCGGCACCATTAACAAACTTTGCCGCAGGAGCAACAAGAACTTATACAGCGGGTGTTGCCGCAACGCACACAGCACGTACTGGTGTTATATTAATTAGTAATACTATTACACCAATCATATCACACTGGGGATCAGCATTCCAAACAGACGGTGGATTTGATAGTGATAGAGGTTACATCTTTTCATATACTTCTACTGCAAACACAATTAGTACAACAAGAAATACGGTTTTCATGTTAAGACTAGCACCTAGTGTATCAAACGCAATCGTTGGTGACTTAGGTGAAAGAGAATTGTTAAACAGAGCACAGTTACTACTAGAAGGTATTGAGATTACATCAGATGGTACTGACGGTAGTGGTAATGCAATTACTGGTGGAATTGTTGTTGAAGGAATTCTAAATCCACAAAACTATCCACTTGATCCAGGTGACGTTGGTTGGGCTTCATTAACAGGAGCGGCGGCTGGTGGACAGCCAAGTTTTGCTCAGATAGCCCCGGGTGGTTCTGTTGTATGGTCAACAGGTGCAACACAGATTATCAAAAATGCAACAACAGTTGCAGAGATGACTTTATCTGTTACTTCACAGTATAGTAGAAATAATACTAACTATCACTTTATTACTTCTGGTTCATATAACACAGCAAACAATGATGGACTACAAACAGGTTTAACAGTAACAGCAACAAGTAATCCAGGCTCAGGAGTATCTGACTTCCCAAGTGGTACAACACTTGCACAGATTTACAGTTACTATAATCCACCACTATTGAGATTTAACAATAGAAACACATCTCAAATTAGTTCTAATGAAACTATTACAATGTCAATTAATCCAGGTGGAGGATTAGATAGAACGAACTTCTTGTACTTTACAAAAACAAGTTGGGAATCAACTGGTGCAGTTGCAGGTACTGAGGTAAGTGATAGTAAGTTTCCGGGAGGTACATACGTTTCTGGTGTACAAGGACCATTAACATTTGGTGGTGTAGAATATTATAGAATTACATTTACACAGAACTCCAATACCAATATTGCCGCAGGAAGTACTGTAGGGTTCTTATTTGGACAACCACCTTACGCACAGCCAGGTGAAACAGTATTTTCATTTATTGCAACACCAGGTGAACAGTCATCCTTGATGTTAGGTACGTTGAAAGAATTAACAAATACAACGTTGGGCGGACGAGGTACGTTCCCGAACGGTCCAGACGTATTAGCAATTAACGTTTATAAGGCGGAGGGTGCTGATACTAAAGCGAACATTATTCTAAGATGGGGTGAAGCTCAGGCGTAATTATTTTACGTTGAAAGCAATAACAGTCCTAATACAATCTTTTCCACTAGGTAAAACTGTATGTTTCAAGTAACTAGGAAACATTAGTATTCTTCCTTTGACAGGTTGATATACATATTCTTGCCACGAGTAAGGTGCGTTATCTCTCATTGTATGTCCGTATTCTACAAAAGGATTTGGATTTCTAAACATTATTCCTCCTGCACTTTCATTAGCACGAACATAATACACACCACTTATTTGTCCTACATTATGATGATGTTCATTATGAATATCACCTTCTTTGTAATCTTGTGTCCACCAGTTAAAAGAATATCCTTCATGTATTCTATTCATTGCATTTTTATTTTGATAATCTCTAACACACATATCTATTTCTGTTTTTAGTTCAGGTGTATCATAATTAAGATCTATAACTTTATCTTTCTCAAAATAATCAGTGGCATGGGGAGCATTTTGATCTGGTCTTTGTAATTGGTCAACACGTTCCTCTACAAGTTTTTCTACTTGATTAGCTACCCAAACAGGAACATCATGTACAAGTATACCAGTTGGAAATATATTTTCGTACTTCATTATAGTGGCACGTAATAATTTAAAGGATTACCACCAGGCATAAAAGTACCAGGTTGATTCATTCTTAAATTATCTTCATGTAGTTGTAAACCAGTCTTAGGTTGCTTGTTAACTTGAGGTGTCTGGATATGTTGTAGCATAGTATCAATAGGTTGAATGTTAAATGCGATGGTTATACGAGGCTCATCATTATCCCAATCACTTATTCTATGTTCCATGTTAGTTGAGTGTGTTATTAATAATTGACCGTTTTTATTTTCAACTTTATGTATTTCTTCTGAACCTATTTCTCTGTATTCTGCATAACTTGGTTCACAGTTTACACCATATATACCATGAAAGCAATCTGCACCGCCACCATAGTCGTGTCCATGCCAATCTAATACTTCACCTTTGTTAGGCCAATAATTTAACCAACCTACTATCCAATAACCTTGTCTAGTATCGTGGTGTACTTCAGTTTTAAAGAAGTGTTGTATTTCTTTGTACAAAGAAAATATTTCTGGCATAGTACTTGTAAACAAATTATAGTGCGGACTACAAGCAGTACATAAACTAGGGTGCGGAACGTTTGCTAAACCGTTTGGTATAGCAATTTCATTTGCAATTTGATTAGCTAGGAACTTACTTGTATGTGTAAAACTAGCTAGGTTGTGATTGAGCTGGGTCTTGTATATTTTCATCTGGCGCCGCTATCTGTTGGTTTGCTTGACTATCCCCAGGAGCAAGTCTAAAATTATCTTCTATTGAGTCAGGCGTACTTACTTCAGTAATTGAACTACCTGCTTCAATGGCTTCTAATTGATGCGGCATAAGTGGAGGATTTCTCCAAGTATCTCCTGCTTTGATTACAACTTCCATTGTTTGTGCCTTAGCAGTATCAATATATCTTAGTTTAAAACTTCCTTGATTAACAAACCAAGATTCGTCTTTTTCTTTATGAAAATGCATTGACATTTTTGATCCTGGCTTTTCAAAAACCAAAATCTTACCACAGTAAGAATCGTTGGTTGCCCAAATTAATTCGTATCCCCAACCTTTATCTACCTTACCACTATGTCTTGCTGGCATCTATATACTCCTGTATGGTCTTAAACTTATATTCACCTATACTATTAATTAGTTTAGTATTGTCTGCACAGGTATAATATTGATACTGTCCAACCAAGTGTTCTGGTAAAGGTATTGTTTTAACTTTTGCATCATATTTTTTAGCATAAGCATTAGCAATATCCATAAATGATGGTGCAACTCCTGTACCAATATTCCAAATATCAGTAGCATCTACATCAAACATTTTTTCAATAATTTGGCATACATCTCCTACCCAAATAAAATCTCTTCTTATGTGTTCGCTTTTTTCAAACACAGTGATTTCTTTTAAATTTTTAGCTTGTAATTCAAACTTACCAAAAACACTTTGTTGTTCGCCCTTGTCTTGTTCTCCCGGTCCATAAACATTAAACAATCTTAGCCCTTGTACATTAATTCTAAATTCAGGTATTTCAAAAACCATTTTATCAAACAAGTATTTGCTCCAACTATATGGACTTTGTGGATATACAGGATCATTTTCTTTTATTTGTTTTAAGTCGTTACGAGCTTGTACGTTTCCATATACACTTGCACTTGAGGCATATATTAATGTTGTACCACTTTGATCACAAAGCTGTAAAAGTCTTTGACTAAATTCTAAATTTTGTTTTAATACTTTTTCAACATCACGTTCTGTTGTACTGCTAATTGCACCAAGGTGTACGACTCTATCATAGTCTTGAGGATCAGGTACTTTGTTTTCAATATAATCATATCCTTCTACTTCATGTCCTTTGTGTTGCAAATATGCACCTAAGTTTCTACCAATGAAACCTTTATGTCCTGTTATTAATACTCTCATGCTTTCATTCTTTCAATAGTTTTAGTTGTTGAATGTCCTTCTACAGTTGGAAAAATTTCTACTTTGGCAATGTCATTTCCAACAACTTGTTCTACAGTATAATCGCCTCCCTTAACAATTACATCTGGTTGTATTTCTTTGATTATTTCGTATGGTGTATCCTCTTCAAATATAACTACATCATCTACATAACCCAATTCTAACAATGCTTCTTTACGTGTATTCTGATCGTTTATGGGTCTTAAATCGCCTTTTAAACGCTTGACAGAAGAATCACTATTAATGCCCACCACAAGGCGTTTTCCCAGCGTGTGTGCGTGTCTAAGTAGCTTTAAATGGCCAGTATGCAGTATATCAAACACCCCATTAGTCCATACGATATTGCGTTCCAAATCGTCCTGTTGTATTATAGCAACACCTCTCTTTTCAACTATCCTAGCCGCGGCATAACAAGCCAATTTACATGACTCAAATATATCAATTCCCTTATCAATACCATAGGCTATAACTGCCATTACAGTATCTCCTGCACCTGTAACATCTGCAACTTCTTTGACTGGTTCTACAAAGTGTTGATATTCTCCTTTGTTGTTTAGTACGTGCATACCTTTTGCACCATCTGTAACAACTAACCAAGTCCAATCTAATCTGTGCATTTGTCTTAATGCATTTGCTTTATCATATGTGCCAAACCATGCTTCATACTCTTGCATATTTGGTTTCACAAGATATGCTCCATGGTACAAGTTTGCATCTTGTTTAGGATCAACTAAAATTTTTGCGTCTTTGCCTAATAGTTTTCCTATTGTGTCTCTTTTTACTGTTCCTTTTGCATAGTCACTTATACAAATAATATCTGTTTTCTTTATGCTGTTATAAAATCTTTCTATTAGATTTCCTTCATATAATTCTTCTCTATCCCAACGTACAATGTGTTGACCTTGTTGTCCAACTAGTCTAGTTTTAGTTGTAGTAACCTTATGATCTTGTGCCATAGTAACGTGTAATTTACTAGCTTCTACTAATTCTAATAATTTAAAACCTTCTTTATCATTTCCTGTAGCACTAGTAAGTTCAACTTCTGAACCTAAACTTTTTATATTAAGTGCTAAATTACCTGCACCACCTATTGAATATTCTTGCTTTGTTTCTAACAATACAGGAACAGGTGCTTCTGGAGACATTCTATTTGCTTCACCGACTATCCATCGGTCTAACATTATGTCTCCATATACTCTAATCATATGTGTAGTCCTATGTAGAATGCTAGGATAAGAAACAATATCCAAAAGATTATTTTTATCATTTATTTCTCCAATAAGGATATAAGTTGAAAAACAGTTTGTAATTTTGTTAAGTTTGATTTACTTTGTAAGGTATTTCTTAGTCCTTGATGTAATGGCTTTGGCCATTTACCAAAACTAACCCAAGCATATCCGTTGTGTTCACCATTAAGTTTTGGAATAAATTCACTTTCAACAACACAAAGATATGTGTGAAAATTAAATTTTTCATCATTGCTTACAAAAGTTTCTAGTGGAATAGATTTTACAATAGAAGGACATTCTCCTATCTCTTCTTTGATTTCTCTTATCAATGCTTGGTAAGGAATCTCTTCACTTTCATTAGTACCACCTACTAGTCCCCAAACATCAGCTTGACGGCTTTGTGTTCTATGTAAAAATAAGAACCTCTGTGTATCTAACGTGTAGAAGAGAGCTCCACTACAAATAATCTTGCTCATATTAGTAATTATGCTAGAGTACTAGGCGCCAGGTTCCTTTTCGATACTCGCCTTCGAACGTTAAAGTCCATGCAGTACCGTCCCATTTATATTGGACACCTGTATTTAAATTGGTTGTATATGTAACTTCTGGTACTGTTGAATCTTCGCCACTGTTACCACTGGCATCAAAAACAATATTCCAATCATTTCCGTCCCATTCAACAATATCGTTTTCTTTGGCAATTAAATCGCCTTTAGATCCTTTCCAAGCATCAGCACCATCTTCATTTCCAGCATCACCTACATCAGCTAATAGCAATACTCTTATACCATTGCCTCTTATGTTGATAGGATTAACTTTAGTTGGATCTATAATATAATCTATTGTTCCTTTTGTTGTTAAAGGACCAACTATAACTGTGTTTGTTGGAATAGTATCTTCGTCCCAATTGACAACAATCTGTGTTTCATCTAAACTGTTTAATGCAAAAGTACCTACAACTGAAGTTGTAAATCCTTCTCTTTCTAAATAAATTTTACTTAATGAAGCTCTGTATGTACCTGGTTGTGCGTCAAGTACTGTACGCCAATTTATCTCACCAGCAATACCGTTCTTACCTAGTTGTACAATGTTACCCATTACGATAGCATCGTAACCAGACGCAGTAGATACTGCCAAGTTTGCTGTTGACTTGCTTGATTTACCCATACCTGATTTACCTGCTGTTGATGTATCTGAACCTTTGGCCAAGTTTGCGTTACTATCATCATATCCTTGTAGTTCAGGCATACTTGCTTGTAAGTCAATAGTACCTTTGCTTTCATCAAATATACTCATAATAACATTTGTAATAACACCTAACTTTTTAACTTTTGCAGGTGGACTAATATATATTGGTGTACTAAATCCTAAAGTTGCAACATCAATATCTGTTTCAGTTCCTACTGGAATACTTCTTGAACTGAAGTTAATGTTTTCTAAATTTACAACTGATAAAGAAGTCCAGTCTACATAGTTGTCAGTTGTTTGTATTTCTAAACTAGGATTGAACAGCATTAATATCTGTTCCATAATTTGTAATTTTTGTTCTGTATTTGTTGACCATATATCTGCTGTTACATTTAAAGTATATGGTGTAGGCATCATACGTTCAACAGTATAATTTTTTCCTTGTGTGTTTAAATATTCTTTTCCTGTTGCATCATATTCTCTTTCTCTAAGATGCACCTTACCTGTAAAACTTGGATCAGCAGTTCTAGTTCTGTCCATCTCCATTCCTGTAACATATACACCTATACGTGGAGCACTAGGAATTTTATTTTCTGAATTATCTCTTATGATAGCACCTACTTGACGTGTAATATCTCCATACATAACAGGAACTTGAACTAATTGTCCTTTGCCGTCAGCATACGAGAAGTTACTCAACAATCTAATTATCTGAGTAATGTATCTTCTTATTTGTCCATCATAAAAATGTAGCATTAATTATCCGCCTTAGGTTTAAGTGCTTTACTCAAAGGTTGTCTTTCTTTAACAGATTCACCACCTATTGTATTTGTAGTAGTGTTATTAACAAACGTTCCTTTTTGTGTATTTCTAGTATCAGTATTAGACATTGTAAGTCTTACACTATCTTCTTGTTTAGCCCAACGTTGTCCATCATATCTAAATAATCTATTTGGCATAAAGTCTGTCCTTAAAAAATAATCACCTTTAATTTGATTCAATGGAAAACTAGATCCATGTCCAAATGATTCTCCATTTGGTGCAATACCATCACCTAGCAAGTAACCATCGTATCCTGATCTTTCTGGAGTTTGATTTACTCTATCAGCAAGTAAATTTTGTTGTGATATATCTAGTGTATTTGTATCAGTTGTAACAAGTTCTGGCTTACCAAATTTATCAACTTGTAGTGTGTAAAATTGTTTTGTATTATAACCTGATTTAGGTGCGTCTGCTTCTGCTTGAGCAACAACGGCATTATTAATCTGCATTTCTTTTTCATAAGTAGAAAGAACATCACGTAAAGTATTTGTACTTCCTTCTTCTGATGGTAAATCAAGTATTTCTTTAAACTCTTGTGAGTCAACAATTTGTTTTAATTTAATTCTATATAAATGCGGATACCAACTTTGTGAAAATCCTTCTGCCGCTCTGTTTACATCTTCAACAACGTAGAAACGTTTTAGTGCTACTTGATAATCATTAAGAGCATACTCATCTTTTAAGTGTGGTAATTCTATAACGTCACCTGGCATAATTTTACGACCTAGTGTTTTAACACTAGTGTTGATAGGTATTGTCATAAACAATGTATCGTTCTGCAAAAACAGTCCAAATTGACTCATATCAAAGTCAATATCTTGTACGTTGTATATGCCACGTATTACATAAATGTCTGGATCGTATTTTCTATCCCTATTTTCAAGAAAAAGCATATCCTGAATATTGGTCTCTTTTACAGCATTATAGCGAGGCTGTGAAGGAGTAGCATCTGCTTCATCTGGATTAGAAGGGCCTAAATATTTGTGTACGAACACATCAGTACCACCAACGGTGAACATTTCCGTGATGGTTTTGTCTAGAAATTCGTAATCTTTGCCCTTTTCGGGTTTGTATAAACTGAGTCTTGGCATAACATTAGTATTTATCGAACGTATAAATACATATGGAGAAGAAGATATGTCAGATTTAAAAAGCATGAAACAAGAAGTATTTGATTACATCAACCTAAGTTTAGGTGGTGGAATGGTGGACGTAGAGCTTGATCCAGAGCACTACGAAACAGCATTAAAGAAATCACTTTCGAAATTCAGACAAAGATCAGATAATTCAGTTGAGGAATCATACATATTTTTACCAACAATAATTGATCAAAATACATATATTCTACCACAAGAAATTGTTGAGGTTAGAAGAATATTTAGAAGAAGTATTGGATCAAGAAGTGGTGGTGGTGACGGTGGTACATTGTTTGAACCATTCAACCTAGCATACACAAATACGTACCTTTTAGCAAGTACTAACATGGGCGGACTTGCTACCTATGATATGTTCAGTCAATATCAAGAATTAGTAGGAAGAATGTTTGGTAGTTTCATTGAATTCAAATGGAACACTACAACAAAAGAATTAGTTATCCTACAACGCCCAAGAGCAGAAGAAGAACTGTTATTGTATTGCTATAATTATAGACCAGATTCAGAATTATTAAAAGACTATCTAGCCCAACAATGGATCAAAGACTATGCACTCGCTACGTGTAAATATATGCTTGGCGAAGCAAGAAGTAAGTTTGCCACTATAGCTGGCCCACAAGGTGGATCAACACTAAACGGTGACGCACTCAAAAATGAAGCAGTTGCTGAAATGGAAAAACTTGACGAAGAACTTAAAACGCAAGTTGCTGGTGGTGTTGGCTACGGATTCACAATTGGTTAATAATTACTTGACATCCCGATAAATTTATAGTAGTATTAATAATAACACTAACGAAAGGAACAAAGTTCTGATGAATAAATTGTGTTTAATTACTATAATGGCTTTTATGTTGAGTGCTTGTAGCATTCCATCAAATCCTTCATTATCATTTGGTAAGAAGTGTTCGGTGAGTAAGGGTCAAATTACATATTCTTACGTTTGGTTGTATGACAAAGAACTAGGTCTAAATGCAAACAAAGAAGATTGTCAGTATATTGAGAATAAGGACTAAACTATGATTATTGGAATTTGCGGCTTAATTGGGTCGGGCAAAGATACTATTGCAGATTATCTGATTAGAAAGCATAACTTCCAAAAAATTAGTTTTGCAGATAAACTCAAAGATTCTGTCAGTGTTATGTTTGACTGGGATCGTGAATTGCTAGATGGCAAAACCGACGAAAGTAGAGCATGGCGTGAAGAGATAGACGAGTACTGGACAAAAGAAACCGGTGAAACCATTACCCCTAGACTAGTATTGCAGTTATTTGGTACAGAGTGTATGCGTGATGGTTTCTACGACGGTATATGGGTCAGCTTAACAAAGAAGAAAATACTAGACAATCCTGAAACTAACTTTGTTATACCAGATGTACGTTTTCCTAATGAAGCTAAAATGATACATAGCATAGGCGGTCAAGTATGGAGAGTAAAACGTGGTGAGGATCCAGCTTGGTTTACTGACTGGGTAGAGTATGGAACTGAGCCAAAGGACGTACACCCTTCAGAATGGGCTTGGGCTAAAACTAAATTTAACAGTACAGTAGACAACAATGGTACTGTAGATGATCTTAGAAATCAGGTACAAGATCTCCTTGCTTCCACTTAAATCCTTCTTTATATAAAATTTTAGTGCAATTAGCACACACAGTTTTTAGATTACTGAATCTTACATTATTCATATCACCATCAACATAGTATACACTAAATTGTTCTTTGTGCTTACTCTTGTATCCACACTTATCACAAACCTTCTTTTGTTCATACCCGGCTTGTTTCCACTTAGGTGGACTGTAACGCACCTTACCATATCTGGTACAGGCTTCACACTTACTACGATAGAACGTCTTACCATTCTTTTTGTAGTTTATAGCAACAGGTCTTTGGCCACAGGCACATAAAGGTCTCATATATGTATTTACCTGCCCTTTGTGACCCCTTTTTCAGGGTAGTTATAGCCTTGAAATGTGAGTTTTGGTATAAATAATAGTAACAAGCATTATGCTAACAGGAGAAACAAAATGGCTTTAGTATCACCAGGAGTACAGGTTTCCGTAATAGACGAAAGTTTTTACACCCCGGCGGAACCAGGTACAGTACCAATGATTTTTGTTGTATCTGCTCAAGATAAGAAAAACGCATCTGGAACAGGAACAGCAACGGGAACAACAAGTGCGAATGCGGAAAAACCGTATTTGGTAACTTCACAAAGAGAATTAGTAGAATTATTTGGAGATCCAACTTTCTACACAGATACAAACAACAATGCGTTACATGGTAACGAGCTTAATGAGTACGGATTACAAGCGGCTTATTCATACTTAGGTGTGGCTAACAGAGCTTACGTAACAAGAGCAAACTTAAACACTTCAGAGTTGGTTGCAACTGCAACTGCTCCAGCGGCAAATCCAGCAGACGGAACTTACTGGTTTGATACTGCAAATAGTGTGTTTGGTATCTTTGAATGGAATTCAGCGGCGGCAACGACAACTGGTGGTCAGAGCTTTAGCAATAAGATTCCAACAGTAATTACAGATGCAACTAAGGTAACAGGTGGAGCACCTAAAACTTCTGTTGGCGCAGTAGGTGACTATGCCATTGTTGCAACTACAACTTTAAATAAATTTTACTACAAAAATTCAAGTGGTACTTGGGTACAAGTAGGTTCAAGTGCATGGATTGGTTCATGGGCTACAGTAACAGGAACTGAAAGTAATCCAACTATATCAGCGGCGGCGACAATGAGTTTGAACTCAACTGTTGTTACAGCTGGTGGTACTGCTTTAAGTGATGTAGTAACAGCTATTGCTGGTGCAGGTATTGCCGGTGTAAGTGCCGCAGTAGTAGATGGCAAATTAGAAATCTTTTCAACAGGCGTTGATATTGTTTTAGCAACTAACAGTTCAACACTATTATCAGAGATTGGATTAACAGCAGGAACATATAAAGCACCAGCTTTAACTATTGCTCCACACACATCAGTACCAGGATACAAATCCACTGATACTGCACCAAGACCAACTGGTTCTTTATGGATTAAAACTACAGAGCCAAACTTAGGTGCTAAATGGGCCGTTAAAAAATGGAACGACACAACTAAATTGTGGGAAACTATTTCTGCTCCAATTTACACAACTAACCAAGCGGCGTTATACGGTTTAGATAAAACTGGTGGCGGTGCTAACTTGGCAGTTGGTGCATTATACATTAACTATAATAATGCAGAACTATCAGACGTAGTTGGTGACTTTAAAATTCACAGACGTGTGGCAACAGGTGCAACAGCAATTACTTCAAGCATAATTGCGGCACAGGTTACAGCAGGAACTTACGCATTTAACATTCAAGAAACATTAGTAAACAATGCGGCATTACAGGCGGCAAAAACTATTAGTGTAACAACTACTGGTGCTTCAAGTGATGCAGACGTAATTGCAGGTGCAATTAACTCAGCAGGATTTACTAACATTGTTGCAAGTGTTGATGCAAGTAACAGAATTGTTATTTCACACAATGACGGTGGTGACTTTAGAATTAAAGACACAGGTGGCGTATTAGGATTAGCAGGATTTAGTGCATACGTAGATGCTAACTCTGGAACTCCTAACTTATACACAGCACCAACAGGTGATACAGCAAATGACTTTGTTGCAAGTAACTGGCAAGTATTAACTTATACTGCAAGTCCAACGGCTGTAACAGCTTTAACAAGTGATAAAACTTTATGGTACAGTTCAGTTGTAGATGAAGTAGACATCATGATACACAATGGAACTACTTGGGTAGGATATCAAGATTCAACTGCTCCATACTTTGCGGCAAGTGATGCAGATAAAACAGATCCAAAAGGTCCAATCGTAAGTGCTACAGAGCCAACTTTACAATCAGATGGTACTGCACTTAAAAATGGTGACTTATGGATTTCAACAGCAGACTTAGAAAACTATCCTAAGATCTACAAATACAACGGTAGCACATTACTTTGGGTACTAGTTGATAATTCAGATCAAACTACAGAAGATGGTATCGAGTTTGCAGATGCAAGATATAACACTTCAGGGGCTAATAGTGCAACAGCAGGAACTATTGAAGCACTATTAAGTTCAAACTACTTAGACCCAGATGCTCCAGATCCAGCACTATATCCAAAAGGTATGTTGTTATGGAACTTAAGACGTTCTGGATTTAACGTTAAGAAATTTGTTAGAAACAGCATTAACACAGCAGGTAACAATGCTAGATTTAACAACAACGAATCAATGGCTTCATACTATGCTCATAGATGGGTAACTGAATCAGCTAACCAGGCAAATGGTGCAGGTTCATTTGGTAGAAAAGCACAAAGAAAAGTTGTTGTACAAGCATTACAGGCAATGGTTAACGGCAACCAAGAGATTAGAGATGATCAATCAAGAATCTTTAACTTAATGGCTTGTCCAGGTTACTCAGAACTAATTGGTGAAATGGTAACACTAAACACAGACAGAGGCTTAACAGCATTTGTTGTTGGTGACTTACCATTTAGATTAAGTGCTGATGCAACTACAATCAATAACTACGCAACAAACGTAAACCTAGCAGTTGAAGATAACGATGACGGACTTGTAACTAGCGATGAATACTTAGGTACTTTTTATCCAAGTTTATTCTCAAGCGATAACGCAGGTAAGAACATTGTTGTTCCAGCGTCACATGGTATACTTAGAACTATAGCATTAAGTGATAGTGTTTCGTTTCCATGGTTTGCTCCAGCAGGAACAAGACGTGGTGGAATAACTAACGCCTCAAGTGCAGGTTACATTGATTCAGAAGGCGAATTTAAAGCAGTTGCTTTAAA
>MDSY01069626.1_pt1 | contig 18348 bp, 19 predicted proteins | sample 811131 | NCBI WGS metagenome assembly MDSY01 (sample SAMN05326643, study PRJNA326480) | marine metagenome | isolation source: seawater | place: Atlantic Ocean: South West | collected 2010
CCCAAGAATAATATGTTCTAGATACATATTTTTTTGTGCAAAGACGAATTATGTATTCAATCCTTTCTTCTTCATATGTCGATATATATATAATAGGGTAACGAGCTTTTAATAAGAGAATAAAATCATTTAAAAAGTTCATATAACAAGCTAAAGTGATGTTTTTTTAGACTTATCCAACCGAACCTTCTAATTTTAAACTTAATAGTCGGTCGGCTTCTGATGCAAATTCAAGTGGTAGTTCATTAAATACTTCTTTACAAAACCCGTTGACCATTAATGCAACTGCTTCTTCCATTGTAATACCGCGTTGGAGTAGATAAAATAATTGTTCTTCTGCGATTCTTGACGTAGAGGCTTCATGTTCAATTCGTGTATTACTATTTTGGACATCAATATATGGAAATGTGTTGGCAGTTGAATTCTTACCAATTAATAACGAGTCACATTGCGCATAATTTTGCGTATTAGTTGCATTTGGACCAATTTTAACGAGGCCTCGATAGCTATTATCGGATTGTCCAGCTGAGATTCCTTTTGATATTATTCGACTTTTTGTATTTGGTGAGACGTGAATCATCTTTGTTCCAGTATCAGCTTGTTGGCGATTACTAGTTAAGGCTACTGAATAAAATTCCCCAACTGCTGCATTACCAGCTAATATGCAGCTTGGATATTTCCATGTTATAGCTGATCCAGTTTCAACTTGAGTCCACGAAATACGGGCGTTTTTCCCTGCACAAAGCCCACGTTTTGTAACAAAATTATAAACACCACCAACACCATTTTTATCTCCAGCGTACCAATTTTGAACTGTCGAATATTTTATTGCAGCATCTTCTAAAGCGACTAATTCAACCACTGCAGCATGCAATTGGTTGCTACTAAATTGTGGCGCAGTACAACCTTCTAAGTAGCTAACTGTGCTTCTCTCTTCCGCTATTATAAGTGTTCTTTCAAATTGGCCGGATTCTTCGTTATTAATTCGGAAATATGTCGATAGCTCTAAAGGACAAGTTGTGTCTTTTGGTATATAGCAGAATGAACCATCACTAAATACAGCTGAATTTAACGCGGAAAAAAAATTATCTCCAATTGGTACGACACTACCTAAGTATTTTTGAATCAACGCCGGGTAGCGATCAATTGCTTCGGAAATGGAGCAGAAAATAACACCTGATTGATGCAATTTCTTTTTAAAGGTTGTACCAATGGAAACACTATCAAATACTGCATCTACAGCAACATTCGCTAGCATCTTTTGCTCATTTAATGAAACTCCTAGTTTTTCAAACGTACGTAACAATTCAGGATCAGCATCATCAAGGCTTCCAATCTTACTTTTGGTTTTTGGCCGTGAATAGTATTGAATTCCTTGATAATTAGTTTCTGTAATATCTAAATAGCTCCAATCAGGCTGTTCGAGTTTTTCCCAAATTGCAAAAGACTTTTGTCGGAATTGTCTTAAAAAGTCAGGTTCGTTTTTTTTATCCGATATCTGGCATATAATCTCATTACTTACACCTTTTGGGAATTGTTCAGTCTCGATTTCCGTTTTAAATCCATATTTGTAGGGACTTTCTACAATATCTTTTAAAACTGATTCAGAATTTGATACTTTTTTTTCAGCCATCTTATTTTTTTTTATTTGGTCTCAGGTATTTTTAATATAACCACTGTCCGTAGCTTAATTTTACACTCACATCAACCATCAAATCAAGTATCCAAAATGCGAAGATTGGTGAGGTGTCAATTAACATCTGTGGTGGCATGAATGAACGCCAAAATCGCAAATAAAAGTTTGTCATTGTACCAATCGTTGACCATGGTTGCATGTACATATTAATATTTGGAAACCAGCTACAGTAAAGTCGAAATGTTAATAGAACAGTATAAATTTGGAGAAACGCTGCTGAACCGGCAGCTAGCACTTGTACTGCCGCTTTTAATTGTAACGGTAGGAAATGAAGTAGGCTTGACATAATAGAATAAGAGTAAAAATAATTAAACAATAGGATTCTATATCTCGACTACAGAAATCATATCATAAAAGTGTTGTTGAAATCTACTTAGTTAAATATTAAATATTTTTTATGTTCTAAACGAGCTAGTGAAGAGACTTGAACTCATAACCTACTGATTACAAATCAGTTGCTCTACCAATTGAGCTACACCAGCAATCATGTTAAATTATATTTTATCAAATAATTTGTATTTTTATAAAATTATTTAACACTGCGATTAAATTATAATTAAACCATAACGCTTTGTCAACTAAAAAATTGAAAGATTATTATGTTGCAAAGCTTATATATATATTAATTGTTTAATAGCAGCCTAAACCTTAAGGATAACGATCTTTTCTTCCTAACAAAGTTTTTTCACGTAATGTCTTAATTTTTCTTCAGATATTTTATAATTTTCTCTTAAAGTTGAGTCAGGTTTAAAAACGTTGCAGTCAGAGAATAAGTTTTCTATTATAACTGATAAACCTTCTAATCCAGCTAATTTTACATTCTTTACAACTACGGTATGAGTAACGTATCATGTCAATATTAGTACCTCAATAAAAAAATGTTAGGAATTAAAAGGATTACATTTACTAAATCATCAAAAATTAACTCGCCAGATTCTGAGTTACACTCTATTTTACAGGTTACTTCTAACTTTACGTCTTGTTTTTTGTATGACATTTTTTTCATCAATTCGTCTGTAACTTAGACTACTAATATTTTGATCAAGTGTTTTTATATTGACTGCCCTATTACTCGGCTTTTTAATAGCACTAATATGAACATTATGCAATAATTCTAGATAAGAGAGTTGTAAATCTAGATACGATTCAGTAAAGCTTCTTGTTGCTGACATTATAGGTGCAATATAAGTAGTCGCATGTTTTCTTTTATGCAGTTTTACTAAAAGCTCACTCTTCTCTAATTGTAAAAAGACGGATATTGGTTAAAACTCCATCAATTTGCTGGTGCGGTTGATATTTCTATTTTAAACGGGTTAGTGTAAGAAGACCGGGAAGAACAACGTAAAGATTTAGAAGATTAGTATCTATAAAACTCTTAAAAAGCTAGTTAAACTTTTATACGCCTAAAAGTAAAACGTTTTTTAAACTTAGTTTGAAATCAATTGTTTCTTGAGCAGTACAAAATTCTATAATATTAATTTAGTTTGGTACTATAGGAACTGATTGATAATATTTTAACGAACTAAACATTATGAATAAGTCTGCGGTAACGGAACAGATCGTAAAAGAACAATACGAAAAAATCATGTTTAATAGATTACCATTTTTGCAAATTTTCCCACAAATTTTACGTTAACGAAACGTTTTTTAATCTTTATGCTCAAGTAGATCTTGCTTTTTTTTTCGTTAAGTTTATAATTTAGATATCTTATAAAAAAAAATTCTTATGGCTAAAGGTAAAGGGGCGCGTATCCAAGTAACCTTAGAACACAAGTGCGAATTAGGCACTTATCGTTACACAACAGTAAAAAATAGACGAAATACAACAGAGCGAATTGAACTTCGTAAGTATTCGCCGGTTACGAAAAAGCATGAAGTTTTTAAAGAGATTAAATAAAAGTAATGTATAGTAATTCAAAGAAAGTTGAAGGTTTGGAGATTAGCGATGAAATTCTTGAAACACTAGATTATAAAAATACTACTGTTTTAATGTCTTTTATTAGTGATCAGGGTAAAATTTTACCCCGTCGCACAACAAACTTAACCTCTAAGCAACAAAAGAAGGTACAAAAATTAATAAAACGTGCTCGCGTTGCATCTTTATTGCCTTTTGTGATGGGTAAAAGGTAATCTGAAGTTTCAAATCAGCACAAACTTCGGTATAATTCTACAGAAGTTAAATTAAACTGCACAATAAGTAGCACTTTGTTAAACTATATTTATACTTATTGTGCAGTTTGGGAATCTATATATTTAAGCGTTATATTGAGCGTTTTTTGACCAAAAAACGCTCACTTGGTTTGGATTAAGTGGGAAGGCTTAAAGTTTTCTAGCCTATCGGCTTAGTTTTAAAAGTAAAACTAAGCCGATAGGCTAGGAAAACCAACGTATTTAAAGGGATTTGAGACAGCAAATTAGGACTTATCTAATGTCCTTATTGTTTAATAATTACTTTAGTACCGTCGCTCATTTAGTTTTAAAGTTAAAACTAAATCGCTAGGCTTAGAAAACAAAAAAAAATCATAAAAAATCTCATGGAAAAATGAAAATAGCGGACAAATAAAACTCAACATTAAATGAGACGGTAATTAATGGTCTTCCTTAAACGAAGCTAGTAAAGATCTTTTATAGTTTTACCTAAACCTTTTATAGCGTTATATTTCTTCTATGAAACCTTAAAAAACCCTCAACAAAAATTAAGGAAGGTACTTATAAAAAAATATTGACGTATTCCATTATTTAGACGAAAATCCAGGTTTAAATGTAATGAGCCATCAAGATGGTAATACTTTTTTGAGTGGATGGAAATTAAAGGATAAACAATTAAACAATGTAAAAGATAGAGGGTCTTTATAATGGATTATCTTGAAAATAATAATTCTTTATTGTTGTGTATGCAATCGATGGAAAAATTTGTTAATGGGATAATTGATGGTACGCAATTCGATAGAGAATTTTGCCGAATTTGGAGAGTATCTCGCGATAAAGAGTATAGTTTGAAAGAATTGCCTGATAAAATAGAGGAGGAAAAATTAACTGTATTCGAGGGTTTCTCATATTTAATAAACGATTTATTCACTGACTGCGACGTTTTTAAACCTGACTCAGCTTTAAAAGAGGATTATGAAATATCTGAAGCAGAATTAAGAAATTGTGTGGAAAAAGATTTGTTAGAAATAAAATATCGTTATCCTTAATGTTTTAATACCTCCTCCACCTTTAAGAAAATATGTCTCTTTAAAATCTAAAAATGGAAACTTAAGAGTTGTTTTTGTTCCTTTGTACTCATAGTACCCAATATTTGATCTAATTCGACTCTAATTACTTTTTCCCCTATTGTTGGTTCAATACGCTCAATACATTATATCTGTTTTCTAAATGGATTAAGTTGTGCTATAATTTTAGTTAGTTCAAAATATTAAATTTGTTATTAGCATGACACCTTCATTAAGCGCATTCTTAAGTAGTGTGATATTAGCAGTAGTAATCGTTGTAATTCCAATTTCTGCAGCGTTAGTATTTGTTAGTTCGTCAGATAAAATTGTTCGATCATAAAGAAAAGAAACTGGATCTTGTTGATCCGGTTCCTTTTTTTTAATGCTTATTAAGATTAGAAGTTCATTTCTGCAGCTTGTACTTTTTCAAATTGCTTCTTTTTTAATACTAGAAGAATTTGTGTAAGAGTGACTGTGAAGAAGAATACGATCATCCCTTTCACACGGTTTGGATTCTGGAGAACAATTTCTGTCTCACTTTGGCCAAAGCCACCAACATTTGGGTTGTCCGTAAGTGGTTGATCTGCTTTTATAACATCTGTCACTTTAACACTTATATTTAATCCAGCAGGAATTGTTTGTGTTACTTCACTACCACTTGTTGATTGAATAATGATACTTGTTTTCCCTTTATCCAACGCTTGAATTGATGTGATTTGTCCTGCTACTGTTGAATTAATAGAATTGTTATTACTCTTTTCACCACTTGGATATACTTGACCGCGACCACGATTAGCTCCAACGTAAACGGGATAGTTTAAGAAATGGACGTCTTTATTTGTTGCAGGGTCTGGCGATAAAATAGGAAATATAATTTCTTGGTGTTTGTTACCTGAGACAGGCCCAACAACTAGAATATTCGGTTTTGTTTTACTGTAAGGCATTACAAAAACTCCCTTTGTCTTTTGTTTAATCTCACTTGAGATACGATCCTTAGGGGCTAGTTGAAATCCTTCTGGTAGTACAAGAACTGCACCAACATTTAACGGTCCTTTTGTACCACCTGCTGTGATTTGTTGCGAGCTTAAATCATAAGGAATGTTTACAACTGCTTCAAAAACTGAATCTGGAAGTACCGCTTGAGGAATCTCTATTTCCGTCGGTTTTTGTGCTAAATGGCAATTTGCACAAACAATTCGACCAGTTGCTTCTCTTGGACTTTCGTATGCCTGTTGTGCAAATACGGGATAAGCGTATGAAACTTTGGGTAATGCTAGGGTTATTAGAATTCCTAGAACTAGAACTATTGATCTAAATTTTTTGATTACACTTGTCATTTTATTTAAAATATTCAAAAGTATACATAACAATTATATCTTAATATTCTGGATATTATGCCATTTTTTAATTACAATTTTATAAATTTATTTTTTTAGTAGTATCACAATCCCTGCTCCACTTACATAAAGTGCTAATAAAGCAACTGACATAATAATTTGTGTCAGTGGGTCTGTAGATGGTGTTATTACGGCGGCAAGAATTGTTGATAAAACAACTATATATTTCCATGCAGCTAACATGTTTTGACCAGATACGATTCCGAACAAACCAAGCACAATCTGAATGATAGGAATTTGAAACGCTAACCCTGTAGCAAAAATCAAAGCAGCCACAAAATCAAAATATTGATTAAATGACCAAAAAGGTTCAACAACGTCAGCTCCGTACGCAATAAAGAACTTAAGCGCTGCTGGAACTAAAAAAAAGTAAGCAAAAGCTAACCCAATTGCAAATAGAATACATGAGCCAAATGTTATTGGAAGTACAATATCACGTTCCTTTTTTGTCATACCGGGTACGACATATAAAAAAATCTGGTATATGGTTAATGGACTACTAAGTAAAATTCCACAAAACGCAGCAATTTTTACTGACGCAAAAAAATATTCACCTGGAGCAAATTGAAGAAATTTAATTCCCACAGCAGGAATTTGAAAAATTTGTACAATTTGCTTAATATCGGTAAAACAAAGTAACGTACTTATTAACAAAAGAATTAAACAAAAAATTATTCTCTGGCTAAATTCTTCGATATGCTCAGATAATGCCATTTCATCATCTTGGATTTTTTTTAAATTTAGTTCATCAATACCACTTTTTACAAACATATTTAGCTAGGTTAGTTATTTTTGGTAATTAAGTATAAAAAACGTAAACAAACTTTTGAATAAATTAATTTAGTTTTTGTCCATTTTATCTACAATGATACATTCAGTTGTTAAGACCATACTAGCAATTGATGCAGCATTTTGTAAGGTTGAACGTGTTACTTTTGCTGGATCAATGATTCCTTGCTTATACATATCTACGAATTGATTTGTTGCAGCATCATAGCCGATTTTGAAGTCAGCATCTTTAATTTTTTCTGCTATGATTGCCCCATTTTGACCCGCATTTGTAGCAATACGTCGAAGAGGTGCACTTAATGCTTTTTCAACAATTAACGCACCTAGCAGTTCGTCATCCTTTAAGTTTTTCTTTGCCCAGTCCAGTAATTTGGTTGATATGTGTACTAGTGTAGAACCACCACCGGGAACTATACCTTCTTCAACTGCTGCCTTTGTCGCATTAACAGCATCTTCTAATCGTAGTTTACGATCTTTCATTTCTGTTTCTGTAGCTGCCCCAACTTTTATGACAGCTACACCACCACTCAATTTTGCTAAACGTTCTTGAATTTTTTCGCGTTCGTAACTTGTGTCACTTTTTTCTAGTTGACGGCGTAACTGTTCACATCTTGCAAGAACATTTTCTTTATTTACATCTGAAATTATAGTAGTCGATTCTTTTCCGACAATAACTCTTCGTGCTTTTCCTAATGTCTCGATATCGATTTTCTCTAGGCTTAGACCAGCATCCTCTGTAACAACTTGACCGGCAGTTAATACAGCCAGATCTTCTAACATAGCTTTTCGACGGTCGCCAAAACCCGGTGCACGAACCGCGACAACATTTAAAATTCCTCTTAGTTTGTTAACAATTAGTGTCGCTAATGCTTCCTTTTCTACGTTATCACTAATAATTAACAATGGTTGGTTAGTTTTTGTGACCAATTCTAAAACTGGTAATAGGTCTTGCTTAATTACGCGAATTCTTTTGTCAGTAATTAATATCAGTGGATTTTCAAGCACAATTTCCATTTTTTCTGTGTTTGTGACAAAATAACCAGATATAAAACCACGGTCAAAACCCATACCTTCCGTAATTTCTAGCTCAGTACTTGTGGATTTACTTTCTTCTAGTGAAATTAGTCCTTCTCGTCCAACTTTATCAATAGCATTAGCAATTAACGAACCAACACTTGTATCATTACCTGCTGATATAGTTGCAACTTTTGTAATATCATCAATATTTTCAATGGGTCGGGCATACTCCGTTATTTGGTATACGACATATTGTGTAGCTTTTTCTATTCCACGCTTCAGAACAATTGGATTTGCCCCAGCTGCTACATTACGCATTCCCTGTTTTATTATTGCGTACGCAAGTACAGTGGCAGTTGTTGTTCCATCCCCTGCTACGTCGTTAGTTTTTGAAGCAGCTTGTCGAATTAATGAGACGCCAGTATTCTCAAGGTTGTCTACTAGGTTAATTTCCTTTGCGATTGTTACTCCATCGTTGACGATTTGTGGTGTACCAAATTTTTTCTCAAGAACTACATTTCTTCCTTTTGGTCCTAACGTTATTGCTACTGCCTCAGCAAGTGTATCCATCCCACGTTCAAGTGCTTTTCTGGCATCCTCTTGGTATAATATAGTCTTTGATTTCATAAAAAATTTAGGGTCTTGTTAATAGATAACATTAATTGCTCTTTTAATAAATTTTTGAATTCATATTCATATCAATTGGCTCAGGCTGGACTTGAACCTGCGACCTTGGGCTTATGAGTCCCCTGCTCTAACCAACTGAGCTACTGAGCCATGTAACAATGATAGCAAAAACTTTTAGATTTTTGCAAATAATTTTTTTATTTTATTTATAAGATTACACGTTTCTACTGCGAATATTCTATATTTTTTATCTAGGGTTCTAAAATATTGCTATATCCTAAAACGAATCAAGTCGAAAGATTAGAGAACGAATAGCGTGATTTACTAATATCAGATATGTCGTTTTTTGAAATACATCCCGATTTCATTATTGAAAACATTGATAATGAATATTCAGTTAAATCTTCATTCTTTGGGAGGGGTAAATATAAAACAAACTTGGAATCAATAAATAGCTTCAGACAAAATTTATTACTAATTTGCGGCATAAATTTTGAATTACTGTTGCTAACTCAAGCAGCTTCTGGTTACATTCGTGTTTAGGGGTTACTGTTTCAACAGTCATAGTACTGATTTCTATATAATGATCTTAAATTGTTACTTGTAAAAAAGAGTTATCTATAATATCGGGTAGTAGGTGATTTAAATGCTTATACAGCTTTAAACCTTTTACATGGAACACAAGCTGAAGCGATTAAAATTGACTTGAAGAAACCTGATCTAAGAATAGGTTTTAAAAAAATAAAACAAAAAATTTTAAAAAAAGTCAACGAAATAAAAACATAACAGATTCTGAATTAACAACAAAAGACGAATCTATTATCGAATTTAGAGAACAAATTTTTTGCATTGTGGGTTCAATGAGCGCTCAGGTTTAAATCCCTGCTTGATTGTTGTAAAAATTTCATAACAGGTGAAATACTTATAAATTATGGTTGGGTCACCTGGGACTCGAACCCAGAACTATTCGGTTAAAAGCCGAGCACTCTACCATTGAGTTAGTAACCCCTTAATTTATAATATAATTATATACTGATCTTGTTTTCTTTCATAGGGATTAATTTTAAAAGTTGTTTAAAGAAAAAATTGCCTAGAAATTTTCTCAAATGTATAGTATCTAGATAATTTCTTCCTTCTTTCAGGTCCTATATAATGTAACCTTTACATGTGGCCGAATCAGGTTTTATAAAATCGTAACGCGTGGGACTACAAGGAAGTTCTAAAGTTAATAGTTGAATAACTTGGATAAAAAAAATAAAAGCTTGAGTGAAGTTTGATTTTGAACTAAAATTACAGCATTTAGTAAGGATTAATACTAATGAATAAAGAAAATATTGAATTTCAAATTAGATTTAACGAAACATACCTGGACCAAGCTGATATTTTTAATGCAAACATTGACGTCTATATCACATTACAAAATGGTTTTATCTTAGATATCGAAACGGTAAATAAGCTTGTTAATGAAACTGACAATGGATTCTCTTTATTAGTTATTGTTGGAACACCTCGGAATTTGCAATACCTGATGGAGGAAGAGAAAAATAACTTCTACGGCCCTGGTCTTCCTTGGATTTTTGTTCAAAACCTAACTAGAGAGATAATCTAAGAGGCAATTAAAGTATACATTAACGATCAACCAGACGGCTATTGGGTAAAGTTGTACCATTTTGCATCCCAGATTGACCCAGCTGTATTTAATCAGCTACAAGCCCAGGAAATAGAACGTCAACAAAAATGTGAAATTAAAATTCAACAAGAACGTGAATTCGATCCGTTGTTATGTAAGATGCGTACGACAAAACAAAACTAACTATTAACCTCTCATTTTTAGATCTAAAAGAAACCTATATGCTTGAAGGGGAAACGGCCTTTAATAAGAAATATAATTCTATAAATGGTTTAGGTAGATTATTCAATAATACATCAAGCTCATTAGGAATAAAATTCGAATCTAATTTTGTAGCTTGTATATTATTGATATTTTCAATTTCTGCTACTTGTAATCCACCAGCGGCTGAAAAATCAATTCGAGCTGAAAACTCAACCTTTCCTAATGCTTCGATATTACGTTTTGAAACTTTATTAATAACGTTGCTTAAAACATCGTTAACGGCTCTATCTACGATTTTGGAGTCTATATCATCCTTTTCGGACTCTAGGCGCTTAAAACTTCTTTTATGTAACTCTGATTTTAATTGAATTATTTCTCTGTGCAGTTTAATAAAGCTGTCATTCATTTTTTGCTGCGAGACTATAAATGGTATCCGATAAGTTACTTCATATGTTTTATTTGATTTGCAAATTAAATCTGATTTTTTGCACTTGATCAGTAATCCAGTTTTTGTAAGTCCACGAAAAATATTTTGAACTGATCTACTATTTGGATCATTTGATCTGCTATAGTACTCAGCTAATATTTTCCTTCTCTCGGTCCCAATTGTAATCGAATAGTTGTTACATTCTATCCAATTAAATAACATAAACCAGAACGCTGCTTGGGTTTGTGTTAGAAGTTTAAAAATACTTAAGTTCACCCCACAATGTAAAAAAATTTGTTCTCTAAATTCGTTAATAGATTCGTCTTTTAGAGCTAATTCCGAAGCTTTTATGTTTTTATTTAGGTACTATTATTGAGCTTGTTAGTCTTTGACGAAGCTCGTGACCGAAGCCCCGGTGAACGGCGGCCGTAATATCCTCTTTTAAAGAAAATTAATTTATTCCTTCTTCCGACAGCTTTTTTATGAAATAAAAAAAGTTGTCGTTTTGTATTAAGGGGAAGGCTTAAGTTCTTTAAGCCCAGCGGCTTAGTTTTAACTCTAAAACTAAATGGGCTTATTTAACCGACATAATTAATATAGAATATCTCATTAAAGAAAAAATACATTGAAACGTTCTAATTTTGTAGCTCGACACCCTCTAATTACAGCGATATGCCACCTATTTTGCATTTTTTGGAGTGTATTAGGTAATTTATTTAACCAAAATAAAAACCAAAGTACTAGTTATTCTGCATTATACCTTCAAAAATAATCCAAACATGATTACAACGTTTAATACTAAGATTTTAATTAAAAAATAGAATAAAAAATGTCGACGTCATTAGATGAGATTCTAATTCGTCTCATTGTAAGTATCAATATAATACCCTTCCCGGTTAAGACAGAAGGCTCTTTACCACTAACGAGAACCGAGGTGAGTAGATCGTTGCAGACTCGCGAAAATGCACTTCAGATGAAAAAAGGGCAAACCACGAACACCAAAGCTCAATAATGCTCAAGACAGTGGTAAACAAAGAGAAGAGTCGAGAGCTGTAGTTTATCATCCAACTAAAACATACAGTGAAGATTTTATAACACCTGCGTTCCAATCGCATTCACAGCTAGCTAGAGGAAAATCTTGATGTTGCCAGAGGCCTTAATAATCTACGAAGTAAACTAGAAAAAGGTCATACGAGTCCTGGCGGTAGACCATCCCCAGTTGTCGGTGCAAGTAAGGTGATGGAGTTCCGCGATGTGGGAAGCGACGCTCTACTTTACGTGGTCCGAATTGGGAAAAACGAATATAAATGCTAGCAATATATCTCGGCCAAATTTACCTTCTTCCAGTTCTCAGCTCCATTTAATTTTTTACGGAATCAATAGAAAGAATATTCATTAGAAACTAAGAACTTATAAAAACATCTAATTTACTCTCCCCAAGCCTCTAAAATAGGGGCTTGGGGAGAGTAAATTAGATGTTTTTATAAGTTCTTAGTTTCTAATGAATATTCTTTCTATTGATTCCGTAAAAAAGTATAAAAGATTTCCGTCCCTGTCTTAATTGTTTTTCTTTTCACTTTCGGTAAGATTAGTTTGATTATAGTATACTTTAATAGAAGTATATTTACTAACCAAACGTTAACAAAAAACCACCTACATATCTCAGATTGAGCCAGTTGTCACTAGTTAGAAATTTTTTACATAATTAATTAAAAATTGAATCTATGTTTGAGACATTTTTTCAAAATTCGACAAATCGAGCCCTTACAAAGTATGACCAAACCGTTGATCAGATAAACTCACTCGAAAAAGGGTTTAATAATTTAACTGATACTGAGTTACGGGATTATACTACCCGACTAAAAGTTGACCTGTGTAAGGGTGTAAAATCGAATGACCAAATTACCGCCGAAGCGTTTGCATTAGTTCGTGAGGCTACTACGCGAGTCTTAGGCCTTCGACACTTTGATGTCCAATTAGTTGGTGGGCTTATATTAAATGAAGGGAAGATTGCTGAAATGAAAACGGGGGAAGGAAAAACATTAGTTGCTCTACTTCCAACGTTCTTAAATGCTCTTTCTGGTCAAGGTGTACATGTTGTTACTGTAAATGATTATCTTGCACGTCGTGATGCGGAATCTGTTGGCCAGGTCCATAGTTTTCTTGGTTTAAGCGTGGGTTTAATTCAAGAAGAGATGGAATTTGAGGAACGTAAAAAAAATTATGCTCGTGATGTTATATATGTTACGAACAATGAGCTAGGTTTTGATTACCTTCGCGATAATATGGCGTTCACAGTAGATGAGATAGTTCAGCGACCATTTTTTTATTGTGTTGTTGATGAAGTAGATGCCATATTAATTGATGAAGCCCGTACCCCATTAATAATTTCAGGTCCAAGTAAGGCCCCGACACAAAAATATTTACGTACAACGAAATTAATTGATATCCTATGTAAAGATATTCATTATTCTGTTGATGAAAAAAATCAAAATGCAACACTATTAGAAGAAGGATTAGCGTTTTGTGAGCAAGCGTTAGGTACTTCGGATTTATACAATGTGGAAGATCCGTGGATTCCTTACATATTAAATTCTGTTAAAGCAAAAGAATTGTTTGTTCGAAATACTCATTACATTGCTAATGAGGAAAATGAGATTATTATTGTGGACGAATTTACAGGAAGAACAATGGTTGGTAGGCGTTGGAGTGATGGTTTACATCAAGCAGTTGAAGCTAAAGAGGGATTACCTATTCAAGATGAAAGCCAGACATTAGCTTCAATTACATACCAAAATTTATTTCTTCTTTATAGCAAATTATCTGGAATGACTGGTACAGCTAAAACAGAGGAAGTTGAATTTGAAAAAATTTATAATCTACAGGTTCTTCCCGTACCAACAAACTGCTCTATCAAGCGCAAAGATTTTCCTGACCTGATTTATAAAAACCAGTATTTAAAATGGAAAGCCATAGCTGATGAATGTCTTGAAATGTATAATTTAGGTCGTCCTGTCTTAGTTGGGACAACTACGATTGAAAAATCAGAATTATTGGCAGCACTACTTACTGAATACCAATTACCTTATCGACTTTTAAATGCTCGTCCTGAAAACATTGAAAGTGAATCGGAAATCGTTGCACAAGCCGGTTGTAAGAATGCAATTACAATTGCTACAAATATGGCTGGCCGGGGGACTGATATTGTTTTAGGGGGTAACCCAAAATCGCTTACACTTTCACGATTTCAGAAATTTATTAGTTATTCGAAGTCATTAGTTGGGTCAGATCAAGTCGAATTTTCAGCTGACGAATTTGTTAATTTACCAAGACTTTTTAAAGATATTCAATTTCCTGATTATATTTATACATATGATCAAGCTTTGGAATATCTTGAAGCGAATCCTAATTTGTCAGGTCAATCGTATGAAGAGTTGAAGATTAATTATACTCGAATTTATGAAAGTGATAAAAATAGCGCTGCTGCGGACCGATCTATCGTTCAAAAATTAGGGGGACTACACGTAATTGGTACTGAACGCCATGATTCTAGGCGAATTGATAATCAATTGCGAGGTCGATCTGGTCGTCAATGTGACCCAGGTTCATCCAGATTTTTCTTAAGTCTTGAAGATAAACTATTGAGAATTTTTGGTGGTGATAAAATCTCAGATCTTATGCAGAATATTGGGTTACAAGAATCTGTACCGATTCAGTCCACATTTTTAAATCAAAGCCTAGAGTCTGCACAAAAAAAAGTTGAAGCTTATTACTTCGATATTCGTAAAAAATTATTTGAATATGACCAAGCATTAAATACTCAACGTAATGGTGTCTATATCGAGCGTCGTCGAATTTTAGAAATTGATAGTCTCCGTGATTGGATTATTGAATATGCTGAAAGAAGTTTGTATGATGTTGTCTTCTTTATGGGTGTAAGACAGAATGGATTACTTAAGATTAGTATTCTGCAAAAGGTACAAATTCTATTAGGTACTCCATTTTTATTTCAACCGAAACAGTTAGATAGTCAGGAGGAGGTCCGCTTTATTTCTTATCTACAACAGCAATTTCAAATTAGTTATGATTTAAAAGAAGCTGAGATGAAATTAGTTGAGCCTGGTTTACTACGCGAATTAGAACGTTCATTTCTACTTCAACAAATTGATTTTTCCTGGAAGGAACATTTACAAAAAATCTCTGCTTTACGGGATGCTGTAGGTTGGCGTGCTTACGGCCAAAAGGACCCCTTAACGGAGTATAAACAAGAGGCGTATAACTTTTTTGTTATTATGTTGACGCGTATTCGACATCGTGTAGTTTATTTTGTTTTACGTTCTCGTATCATTATTGATTTGAAAAATTAAAAAAAAATTCATTACATTAATATCCTTAATAAATTAATCCTCTAAAAATAATATTTTAGAGGGTTTAATTATCTAAAATCTTTTTTATAAGTTAGACTCCAAACTGGTTTCCACGTCGATATTGTAGATAAGCTGCTACAAAAAGTCCCGCGATCGTTACTGGTACTAATCCTAAAACAAGGCCTGATAATAATACTTCTACCATAATTTTTTATTAATGTTTAAATAAATTTTTTACACTTCTTCAAATAAACTACTTTGACGAATGTCATCCGCTTCGATTGTTACTAGGTCTGCTTTTGTAAGAATTTTATCTCCTGAAGCGAACATACGATTAGCATGTCTCATGCGGGCTTTATCAATTGCATTGCTTACTGTTCTTGCATTCGCAAATAATGGTAATTCGCGACGCTTTGCAACATATTCTAAAAGCGCTGCCTCTGCGTCAGGTGTCATACGATATTGCTGCTCTTCAAGAATTAGCTTTGAAATTTGTAGCAATTCGTTCGCTGTGTAATCTGGAAAATCGATATGGTTTGCTACTCGTGATGATAAACCTGGATTTGACTCGTAGAAACTATCCATACGATCTTTATAACCAGCAAAGATTACAACCAAGTCTTCACGTTGATTTTCCATTACTTGAAGTAAGATTTCAATGGCCTCAGCACCATAGTCACGTTCGTTATCTGGTTTATATAAATAGTATGCTTCATCAATAAATAGAACTCCACCCATAGCTTGTTTTAAAACTTCCTTTGTTTTGGGTGCGGTATGTCCAATGTATTGACCTACTAAGTCGTCACGAGTAACCGTAATTAAATGTCCTTTACGGATATAGCCAAGTTTATATAAGATATCTGCCATACGGTTTGCTACGGCTGTTTTTCCTGTACCGGGACTACCAGTAAATGACATATGTAGCCCGACCGATGTTGAATTTATGCCCAGTCCAAGATTTTTTCGAAGACGTTGTACTAATAGTAATGCAGCAATTTCTTTAATACGTGCCTTCACTGGAGCTAAACCTACCAGATCTTCTTCAAGTTGATCTATGATCCCCTGAATATCTGTCTTATTATACTCTTCTTGTAAATTAAGTGCCATTGAATATATGTGTTTAATATTACGTCAATAAGTATAACATTTTTTCAAACATTCATTATGGTATTTCTCAATTCGGGTAAATTCGAACGCGTTGCTTTAAGTCTGTTCCGACATTAGTGCTTTTTAATTGATAATGTTTTATTAGATCGTGTTGAAGTTTTCTAACAGAACTTGTTCGGGGTAAGAGGTCGAGTATTTTATGATTTGGGATAATAATTTCTTCAATGGATAGCCTTGTTTCTTCTAAAGGCGTTAATAATTCTCTATTGAGAATACGTGCAGTTTTACGAATAGTTTGTTCTTTAATTGTTGGAAACGTACTGTATTTACCACCTACCTTTTGTAATGCTTTTACAATTTCCAATAAACTGTGCCTTTGAATTGTATAGATTATGGTTTTACGTGAATATGAAATTCGCCTTAACCTTCGATTATTTTTAACTAAATTTTCCAAAGCTAAAACGGCATCAGCGTATTGAAGTTCTTTCGTTATAATTATTGGTAGTCTCAATGCTCGGATTATGGCATTAAGTTCTTGAGTATTTATACCATACGTATATAAATTAATTTCTTTGGGTAACAATTTATTAGGATTGTTTTTAACTTTCCAATTGTCTGTAGGATTAACTTTATTTAGCAATATATTTTCCTTTCGTTTTTTTATGGAAGTATTCGATTTAAGGTGATGAGTTTTAGGAAGCTCGTTTTCATTATAGTTAATTTGACACTGAATATTTACATCCTTGCCGTTTGTTAATTTTCGTCTTTGTAGTAGGGGATTCTTCCCTCTAAGTAATAAATCAACTGAATTTTCAATGTTATCATGGATAACCCAGGTTTGCGAATCATTAATTTCAACAGCTATATCAAATGTGGGCGGTGCCTTTCGTTCCAAAATACTTTTTGCTGAGCCGCGTCGTTTCGCCTCTTCATCGCCTAATGTAACATATTGTATTCCACCTATTAAATCTGTAATAGTCGGATTTTTAATTAAATTTTCTAATGTATTTCCGTGCGCTGTACCAATTAATTGAACACCTCGCTCCGCAATTGTGCGGGCTGCTGTTGCCTCTAATTCTGTACCAATTTCATCAATTATTATAATTTCTGGCATATGGTTTTCTACGGCTTCAATCATAATTTCATGTTGGTTTTTGGTACTCGAAACTTGCATACGACGTGCTTTACCAATGGATGGGTGGGGTAAATCACCATCACCCGCGATTTCATTAGATGTATCAATAATAATTACCCTCTTTTTCATCCCATCTGATAATACCCTAGCAATTTCTCGTATAGCAGTTGTCTTTCCCACACCCGGTTTACCTAATAATAGAATTGATTTTTGATTTTCAAGTAAATCACGTATGATGCTAACTGTTCCAAACACGGCCCGTCCGATTCGACAAGTTAATCCAATTATATTGCCTTGACGATTTCGTAGAGAACTTATGCGATGTAGTGTTTTTTCTATTCCAGCTCGGTTATCATCACTGAATTTTCCTAGTCGTTTTATGATATAGTCTATATCTTGCCACACAATCATACGGTAGGATAGATACTCGGTGTTATTATCAGCAAACCTTGCTTCTGGTCTCCGTCCAATATCTAATACAATCTCTATTAAAATTTCTCGCTTAGGGTGTTTTTTTAAAGGTTCTTGGATTAAATCTGGTACTATTTCAAGTAACTGATTTAAATTATCTGCTAATAACATTTTTTATATTGATCACTTGACAGTAACGTTGTCTTCAATAAAAACTAATCTAATATTACCATAATAAATAATTTAAATCTGATTTTAGTACTGTTTCGTCAGTATCTATAATATTTAACTGTAACTTAATTAATTAGCATCTTGACAGAAGGTGC
>MDSY01135017.1_pt1 | contig 18348 bp, 19 predicted proteins | sample 811131 | NCBI WGS metagenome assembly MDSY01 (sample SAMN05326643, study PRJNA326480) | marine metagenome | isolation source: seawater | place: Atlantic Ocean: South West | collected 2010
CGGACGAACTCTCTGTGCAACTTGTTACAGATGTGGTGAACGGTTGTATCGTCTTTGACGATAAGGGGCTCCTCCATGTCGGCTTCTTGACCTTGGGGTTTGAGATAAACCCGCATGAAACCAAGATTGTCGTAAATGAAATCTTTTAGTTCATCCAGTCCAATATCCTTGAATGCTGAGATACGCATAACCGGCCAGTCTGCTGGCAAAGAGTTTCGTGAACGGACCAAATCTTCCTCGGTAGCAATATCTATTTTATTGATGGCAATGACTGCTTTTTCATAGATTCTATTCTCTGCTAAACAGTCGACAATTTGTTCTGCAGTCGTGTTATTTCGCAGTGTCACAATGGCAGATGTGTATCCGAAAGAGCGAATGATTTCACCCATTTCGTCATTCGTTAGGAACGTTTGCTCTACTGTTGTACGAACATCGATTCCACCTCGTTCGGTACGCTTGATGAACACGGGTGGTTTGGTTTCATTGAGTCGAAGACCAGCATTGTGTAATTCACGATGTAATACATTGAAGTGGGCATCTTGGAAGGGGTCAACAATATACAATACCATGTCTGCACTTCGAATCACGTTGAGAATTTCTCGTCCACGGCCTTTTCCTTCTGCTGCTCCTTTAATCAAACCCGGCAAATCCAGAATCTGAATCTTTGCACCTCTGTGCTCCATCACTCCGGGAATACATGTGAGTGTGGTAAAAGCATAACCAGCGACTTCAGAGTGCGCATCAGTCACTTTCGAAATCAAGGTAGATTTTCCGACTGAAGGGAAACCAACCAGCGCTACGGTTGCATCACCTGACTTTTTGACTTCAAACCCTTTCCCACCGCCACTGGCTTTGGAGTGCGCATGTGCCTTTTCTTCCTTGATCTTTAACTGGGCAATTTTGGCCTTGAGTTTACCAATGTGAGCGTTTGTGGCTTTGTTTTTTTGGGTCTTATCAATCTCGACGCGGATCAAATCGATCTGCTCCTTAATTGTCGCCATAACAAAGCCTCCATGTGACTCGGGCCAACCGTTCTTCTTGAATGCTCTTCTCTTGAATCGGTGGATATACTGCTTTCATTTCTTCATCACTGTGCCGATGACATCAAACCCCACTGCCCTTTGGATTCAATTATGGGCATAGAATTGGTACTCTTGCTTGTCGATAAGCCAAGTTTGGAGATGCTTCTGGAACGCTCGTGGACTGAACTTTACCAAGGAATGGAAAAAGGACAATTCCGCGACCAGAGACCTACTTTTGACGGACGATTAAAACGTACCTTTGACATCGATTGTGAGGCTGAAGTCCTCGATTGGATGGATTCAGTAGGAACTGAACATACAGGTACGGTTTTGGAGGTCTTACGAACATTAAATGATGGTGTAGAGGGTTTGCTCCATCTCATGCAGTGGTCCAGTCCAGGTGCTTGGGAAGTTTGGGAAGGCCGTGCTTTCCTCTACCTCGATGTTGCATTAGAACGAACAATTGCTGACAGTGAAGACTTGTATTCAGAATCCACATGGCATGAGCTCACCAAGCGACTCACAGGCATTCCCGAAGATGAATTTGCAGAACGCGTTTGTTTGGATTGGATGAGCCGTAGAAAAGAACTTGGTGAAACACTTGATGAAAGCGAAGATGCGAAAATTGTTCCAACCTATGAGGCACATGACCGAGCGACTCGTGCCTTGGTCTACGCGATTACGTTGAGTGAGACTTCTCCTACACTCGTCGGGGTCTTGGGGAGAGAGCATCTCAAGGCAGGCCAGTGGGGACATGGGCAGTGGAATCTTCGACAGTACCTTCTCGATGAGTAGAGGGGTTCAAAGACCACTTCCGTAACGCCTAACATGATGAGTGACGAATTGCCTTCGGAAGAACCTGAAGAAAACATCATCGAAAACGATGATTCAGTGCCAATTGTTGAAGAAGGAGCCGATACCATAGACTTGGCAGATTCAATCGAAATTGAAGAACTCGACCCGCTCGAAGAAGCTCTTGCTCGTGCAGAAAAAGCAGAAAAAGAGATTGCGTACAAAGATGCTGAAATTCAGAATGTACGAAAGCGACTGATGGCTGAAAAAGCAGACCTTATACAATACAGTGGAATGGGACTCGCTCGACGTATGTTGACTATTTTGGGTGATGTAGACCGTGCACTCAACAATCTTGACAAAGATGATTCTTCAGCGGTTGCCCAAGGACTCCGTCTCTTGAGGAATAAGATGTGGCATGAACTCTCTGCTGATGGAGTAACTCCTATTGAAGCGAAAGACCAACCGTTCGACCCAGCGAAGATGGAAGCAATCACCACGATTCCTGCTTCAGAAGCCTTTGCTGCAGGATGTGTTGTTGACGTACTTGAAGCAGGCTACATGTACAAACAACGAATATTGTTGGCAGCACGCGTCGTCGTTGCATCTGATGAATAACTGCACAAGCCTTTTGTGCGTGGAAGCATTCATAGTGCCATGGTCAAAAAACTCGCAGGTAAAGCCGCCGGTGCAGCAGGTAATGCTGCGAAGAAAGCAGCCAAGGCTGCCGCAGCATCTGCAAAGCGTCAAGTGATCGATGAAGTAACAAAGCCTGCTAAAGAGGCAGCAAGAGATAAAATGGCAACTATGGCAAGTGGAATCAAGGCAAAGGCTGATAAAAAAGTTAAACAGATAGCCAAAGACCAAATGAAAAAAGAAGTTAAAAAGAAATTCTTCAAAAAGTAATCATCCTGCATGGACGCCAGTTTCAAAAGTTGAGAGTCGAAATAGTCCATCCGTTTCAATCAGCCATTCGATTACCGGCTTTGGAACACTTGTCTTGAGAACTTCACGAACCGCTTCATCGTCGTAAACAGTTGAGAGCATTTTTGCCGTTTGACGGACACGCCATCCTTCAAATTGTTCTCGTTGATTCATCTCCGGAATACGCACTTCAAAATCTGACGCACGATATAATTCTGCAGTTGCTTGGTCAGTAGTGACCAGTATTCCGTCACCGTGAACCTTTTCAGCATGAGCAACCCAATTTGGCGGGTCATTGATGTCTTCAATCGCAACAATTTCAAGAGCAATATTCACTTGTTCAGCCCAAGTTTGGATCATCGCTTGTCGCTCTTCAGCAGTCCAGGGGTTGTCCGGTTCCCATCCGGCTTGTTTTGAACCGATGGCAACGACAAGTTGGTCTCCATCTTCAACATGGCTCAAAGCCGACCTCACCAAATGTTCATGACCCATGTGGAAGGGTTGAAAGCGCCCTAAAACGATGTATTTCGTCATGTATTTCCCTCAGGCGAAATAAGATTCGATGTCAACTTCAGGAAGTTTCATTCCAAACGAGGCGAAGCAGTCAATCATCCGCTTACACCCTTCAATCATTTCACTGATTGGTGTTTCTCCCATTGAACCAACTCGGAACATTTTGCCTTTGAGATGGTCTTGAGCTCCAATGACTTGTGTGTTGAAATCTTCTTTGAGACGTACCCGCCAAGTATCATCAATACCTTCGGGATAGAGAATCGCAGTGACCGTATTACTTCGTTGTTCAGAATCAGCCAATAATTCAAAACCAAGGTCCAAAAAGAGATTTCGCACCCCGTTCGCCATCGTTTCACACCGGTCCCAACGGCCTTGATTTGACTCCTCTTTGAGAACTTCCAAAGCAGCACCCCATCCTATTGCGAGGTTGATGGCAGGAGTCCAAGGGGTTTGATCATCGCCTCCCTTTTTCAGGGCCGACACCAAATCAAGGTAGTAATTTGGATTAGAATCACCTTGGTCACGTATTGCATGTACTCGTTCAATAAATTTGGAATTGATGGCAATTGCTGCAATTCCGGATGGCCCTGCCGTACATTTTTGTGCTCCGACGACAACTGCCTCAGCCCCCCATTCAGTTGGGTGAACTGGCATGCCTCCAACGGATGTAATGCCATCGAGGATGAATGAAGTATTGTGTCGAATACACATCTCTGCAATAGCAGCAGCATCCTGAGTGATCCCCGTACTGGTTTCATTGTGGCAAATCAAAAGCGATTCATAGCAACCTCGTTCCAGTTGTTGTTCGAGTTCATACAAGTCAAAAGCCCGTCCCCATTCATACTTCAGGTGTTTGACATTACAGAAACGTTGGCACATTTCAGCGACCCTTTCTCCAAACTTGCCGTTGGTCGGGACCAGTACTAAATCATTTGAACGAAATCGGTTTGCAATGACCATCTCCATTGCAGCAGTTCCACTTCCGGAAACCACGACTACCTTGTAATCGTCATCTCCCGACCATGATTGAACGCCCCGAAGAGGTTTGGAAGGGGCTAAATTGAAGCAATTTCGCAATCCTGAGTTGAGGTGAGCCATGACATCTCGGAATTCTGGACCTCGGGCAGTCATGACCGGAGTCGACATGGCATCAAGGCATTCTTGTCCCATCCTTACCGGGCCAGGGACGAGGAAACAGTCTTGACTGAGGTCCATTAGTTGTTGCAACACATGGAGGTTCTTCAATTCCATGCATGAAACCTCTCGACCTATCACCCACTCTCTCAACTGCTTTATCGTCGAACTCTTAGGGAAGTGCTCCTTCCTTAGGGCATGGTGCGTGTCGGACTTGCGATGCTTCAAGGTGCTCGGCATGAGCATGCAGAAGCACTTCGTGCAGCATCCAAACAACTTGATATTCAACTCGAAGTTGTCGAATTACGAAGTGCGGGGGAAGTCGATGGCCATCTCGATTGTCTTGTTCTACCTGGTGGCGAATCTACAGCAATGCGGAAAGCCAGTCGCAGTGAATCATTGCTTGACGCATTGTTTACCTGGATGGAAGAACACCCGCAAAGACCGGTTCTTGGCACCTGTGCGGGAGCAATTCTGCTTGCAAGTCCTGGTGAAGTACGAACGCCGTTTCTTCGCGCCGGAATTTCACGAAATGCTTGGGGTCGGCAGCGTGAATCTTTCGAAGCAGAGGTGGAAATCACGCTTGAAATACCAGCGGGTGGCCGTATTCCATCACAGATTGCTAAGCGAGATAAATTCAATCACCAACCACTTCCAGTAGGGGATGGCTTGTCGATGGAGTACAATTCGACTTTCCCAGGTGTCTTTATTCGAGCCCCTCGTTTTGACCAATCGAGTATCAAATGCACACCGGTGGCATCTTTAGGTGACGAAACTGTTGGTGTTCTCGATGGGCAGCGATTGGCACTCACTTTTCACCCAGAACTCACCGGTGATTATCGATTTCACCGATGGCTTCTCCATCAAGCCAATTTAGCCCGATGAGGAATGTAAGCAGGCGAGGGGTTGAAACCCCAAAGGCGACAGGAGTGTTTGAGTTCAATGACCGTGTCCTTGCCGATGGCGACCGAAATCCTCCCCGCAGAAGACGGTGAGGCTGAAGGATGTGTTCAGTGTCAGCGCGGTAGTAAACTCGTACTCTTTGTCACAGGGAAGTGCCACTGGGGTTGCGATTATTGTCCACTTTCGGATAATCGACGTGAATCTCCTGATATGTTTGCAAACGAACGTCGTTGTTCTTCTTGGGCAGATGTTATCGAAGAAGGCCATGCAATGCGGGCAACTGGGACTGGAATTACTGGTGGCGACCCAATGCTTGACATGGAGAAATCATTGGAAGCTGTTGTCCAACTCAAAGCAGCGTTCGGAGCAGAACATCACATCCATCTCTACACATCAATACCATTCCAAGTCGACCGGGCCGCAGATTTTGGTGCTGCAGGGTTAGATGAAATCCGTTTCCATCTTTTGGCTGGTACTCTGCCCAAATATCTCCCCGTGATTCAAGCTTGTGCAGATGCAGGAATCCATGTGGGTATTGAGTTGCCATGTGAACCTGATAAGGAGGAACAACTGTTTGCTTTACTCGATACTTTACATGGTTCACCCGTCAAATTCCTTAATCTTAATGAACTCGAAATAACGGTCGGTAATCAAGAAAACATGGATGTTCGAGGTTTCAACCTAAGCGGTGGAATTACCGCAGCAGCAGAAGGTTCTGCTGAACTGGCTCTGCGATTAAAAGACGCGGCTAAAGACCTGAGTTTCCATCTTAAGTTCTGTTCTGCACGTTACAAAGATGCAGGCCAACTTCGTGCACGTTTCCGTCGCAGAGGCCAAGCAAATTTGCGACCTTACGAAGTTCTAAGTGACGATGATACTATTCTGTTTGGCTCTATTCCAACAACGCTGGAAGATGCATCAGATGATGTTGCTGAGTTAGTGGTGGAATTGGGAGTTGCCGAGGGCTGGATCCGGTACGATGCAGAACATCAGCGTATCGAATTGCCACTTTCTCTTGCTGAAGAATTGGCAGATGTAATCGATGTTCCTGTTCATCTTATCGAAGTTCATCCGACCCATGACCGATTGGAAGTTGGAATGATTCATCTGAATGCTCACCGTTAACCTAAGTGTTCGACGGGGAGGCTTATATCGCCGTGACTTTACGACGGTTTACCTTAGGGCTCGTGGTCTAGGGGTTATGATGTCGCCTTCACATGGCGAAGATCGAGAGTTCAAATCTCTCCGAGCCCACCTAGGGGGTAGTCTGCTTGCAGTCTACTCTGTAACAAAATCGATATGGCCGTTTAAGAGAAGTTTTTATTCACACTTTTCTAATTTAGGGCAACCTAAACTTTAGATACCCCCTAGCCTACCGCCCAGTAATTGTGATGCCCATGCTTGACAAATTCGTGAAAAGTTTCCTGCTTATATTCTGTATTTCTACCGCTGGCCTGGCTGGTTGTATTTCTAATCCAGTAGTGTTCGATAAATGTGATGACCGAGATAACTGCTTGACCATCGCTTTTGAAACCAAAGAAGAATACAAAAACGCTGACGAAAACCCAGAGCAGTTAGCAGACCGCCTTGCAGAAATTCTTGGAATGGATGTTGAAATTTACCCAGTTTCGAGTCCTGCTGCCACCATTGAAGCCCTTCGTTTTGGCCATGCAGACATTGGATTCCTTGACGGCGGAGCAGCATGGCTCAGTTGGCAAATCTATGGATTGGAAGTTCTTGCAGCTGAACAAAAAGCTGACGGCCGACCATTCTACAACGCTATTGCCTGGGTTCACAAGGATTCAGACATGGCCCTTGCAGCACAAGATGACGACAACTCAACCGATCCGTTTGAATTGATGGCAGGTAAAACTTCCTGCCACACAGCAGCTCTTGGAAGTGCAGGGATGCTTCTTCCTCTGGGCTATCTCATCGGAAATGGTTATGTTGATGTCGTTGGAGACCCAGATGAAATCGACTCACTTCATGACACAGTTACCACCCATTTTTCTGAGGACTCAAGTATTCCTGAAAGTGGAACTCCTTACTACAAGTACAAAGGTGCTCTTCGTTGCCTAGCAGAAGGTGCTGGCGATATTGCCTTCGCCAAAGACCCAACGGTCCCATCTTACTGTGGCAATGCAGACTCCAGTGACAATGAAGCATGGTGCTTCAAAGGCGAATTCGATTCCGTTGATGATTACTATGCTCTTCCAACATTTGGTAAAGCGCCAAGTCACCCAGTAATGTTCAATCCTGATTTCATGACTGAAGCAAACATGACTGCTCTGCAAGATGCCTTTGCACAGATGAATGGGGAAGCCTCTGGATTAGAAATCTTTGATAATGTTATGAGCACTCCAGCAATGACGATTACCAACACAACAACTCATCTTGGTTCGTATGGTGATCTCATCGAAGACGTTCCAGGGATTCAAGCATACTTCAATAACAAGTACAAATTAGATTGAGGCTTTGGATTGAAAAATTTACAACTTTTCGCAGTCTGTATTCTGCTCACCTGCACCGTCTCCGGATGTCTTCAAGAAGAAGTAGTTGAACCTACCACAGGTTTTGAATGGCAAGAAAAAGTCGAGATTCCCTGTAATTCGGATTTGAAGCCAGGTCTTGTGTGTAAAGAATATCTTTCTGGATTTGAAACGCCGGTTGTGAGTCTACATCATCCACAAGAATCAGAAATTTGGATTGGAGATCTTAATGGCGTCATCTCATCGTGGGATGGAGAGAGCCTTCGAATCGTAGCCAATCTTTCTGAAATTGTCAGCCGCTGCCATCTTGAACAAGGATTGCTGAGTTTTGTTTTTGAAGAAGATTTTAATTCAACGCAAAAAGTACTGCTTTCATATGTTGAAAGTGGAGTGTGTGAAGGGCCCAATCAGTCGAAACTCATTTTGGCTGATGCATCTGTTGAAAATGGAACCATTAACGTATCTTCTGTGCGTCCGTTGCGAGAAGTTCCACAACCCTACCGCAATCACAATGGCGGGCACCTTCTTGGTATTGGTATGAACCAGTACCTTTGGGGTCTAGGGGACGGAGGTGGAGCAAACTCTCCAAACAAGACTGCGCAAAATCTCTCCTCACCATTAGGTGCTATCCACCTCATGAAATACCAAAATGGCCAAGTCACCCCGGTGTTGGAAAATACCAATCAGAATCCCTACATTCTTCATCATGGGCTTCGTAACCCTTGGCGTTTTGATGTCGACCCTTCAGGCGGTTTGTGGATCACAGATGTTGGTCAAAGTTGTTTCGAAGAAATCAATTATGTATCACTCAATGAATCACACAATTTAGGATGGTCAATGCGTGAAGGCTACCACGAATTTGACCCGTTGGCAGAATGTGGTTCAACACCATTGAACAACGATTCTAATTATACAGACCCGATAGAAGTTTATCCACATGAAGGTGGGAATTGCTCGATTTCCGGTGGGGAATGGATGGACTGGGGCGCAGAACCACTTCGAGATGGATACTTGTACGGAGATTTCTGCACAGGTACGATTTGGCTGATTCAAGAAGAAGCCGGTAACTGGAGCAGTGAAGTCATCGCACAAACAGGGACGATGATTGTCGGATTCGGGCACAGTCTTGATGATGACTTACTTATTTTCAGTTGGGCTGGCACAATTTATGTTCTTGAAGATGTTTGATTCATTTCGATTTTTTGTCTTTGATAGACCAATTCTTACGTGAGAGTCCTTCAAGTGCAACACCTGTAAGTGCTCCCCAAACCCACGGTGCAGATATTTCGAGATACAAAAGGGCGAGCATAAGCATCGAGGCAAGAATCCAATGATGGAGCCAAACTCCTTTCAAACGAATATGAATGTTCATTCGTTCAGTAAGGTCGCGTGTGATTACATATCCAACGACCAAAGAGACAGAATATATTGCAAAGTCCATGGTGACCCGTGATTGAACTGGTATTTTGGTTCACCCCTCCTACGAACTCAACATCGCCCAAATGATAGAGAAAAGGATTCTTTCACCACCGCAGTTGTTCCAATCTTCACTGGTCAGGAAATTGGTTTCCAGTCATGAAGTGCTACCCATTATGTTCAAATGATGGGGAGGTATGGTTGAGACATGGGACTGTTAGAACAAGCAGATTTTAATGTGTTCAAGCAGGCTGAAACTTGGAAAGCGTTCGCAATTGGAGCGCTTATGTTTGTTACTATTTCCTTTGCAGCCCTTTCTATGTTCGACAGTATGGATGATATATTTGCTTCCGATGCTGATCCAGCACCGATTCCAAACATCGTTTTTGAATCTCTGAACAGGAGTGATGTTGAGCAACCTTTGGCAAATTCGACAGGTTGGATTTCGCTTGATGAGCACCGTGGCAGTATCATTATTCTTGATCTGATGGCACACGATTGCAGTAACTGCCATGCTGTCCAAGAGCATATTGAGAAGGAGATGGATAACTGGCAATCAATGGCCAATGCATCTGGAAAGACTCTCAATATCTTTGCGTATGGTGCCTGGTATGGTGAAGATATTCCCTACCTAAACGAATCCTCAGGTGCCTACCATGTGCCATATTATGCCACTGGTATCGGCTCTACTTCCGCAGCTATTCTCGAAGATGGTTCTACGACTGACCCTGTTCGCTTGTTTACTACAGGTGGCACGGGTCAGATTCCTGTTGTCCTCATTATCGATGAAGAAGGATACATCATTGAAAAACAATCGACGGGAACTCCAACCGATGGCTGGTCGAGTTTTGATGATACAATGGAGGATGTCCTGACTGCTAATCCTTCAGATAAAGTCGCTGCAGATTTGATTTCGTCGCGACTTGCTTGGGAGGAACCAAGCACTTCGTATGTTGCCGTTTTTATTCTCGGAATGGTTTTATCCATCTTGGTCTATTTTTCTCCATGTGCTTTCCCAGTTCTTCCGGGATTCATCTCCTATTACCTCTCATTAGGTGCTCGGGAAGATGAATTGATTGAAGCGGGCAAACTCAAAACAAAGATGCCCAGTTCATTGGTGATTGGGCTTCTCTCCGGCGTTGGTATGTGGACTTTCTTTGCCGGAATTGGTATTGTCGCTCTGGTAATGGGTGAAGCATTTACCAAGTCGGGTGCTGTTCATTATATCGCCATTTTTATTGCAGTACTTTTGATTGTTTTAGGTACGATGATGTTACTTGGAATCACTTCGCACTTAATGGGATTTGTCGACAGACTTGTTCGTAAATACAGTACGACTGAAGCAGATGAAACATTTACGCCGCGCCGGAATATGTATCTCTATGGCATTGGCTATGCAGCAGCATCCATCGATTGTACAGCAGCAGCTGTTCTTCCATTTGTAATCTATCTAAGTACGCTTGGACGCACAGCTACTGGAATTGGAATTGGTGGCTTGATGGTCGGATTATTGATTCTAATGGTTCTTGTTACGACTATGGTGGGTCTTGGTCGTCAAGTGATGATTAACTTCCTAAAGCGTGCAACAGGAATGATCAAACTTGTCGGTTCTTGGATGATGATTATGGCAGGGGTTAGCCTCACCCTCTATCTTACACGCCCTGATTTAGTCGGGCAAATATTTGGTTAATCAAGTGCCATTCGGGCATCGAACTGTTCGATATATTCTTCAGTCTTCAATCGCTCAAGACACGGTTTCATCCAATACACCCAACCTAGGCCAGCCAACAACATTGCAGTTGCAACATCCCAGACATAGTGTTGTTTGATGGTCATGGTCGATATGACGAGTAGAATCCACATGATAAGGAGTAAGGCGTGTGCCATTCGCAGGCGAGTAGTCGATGGTGGATACCAATATCTGAGGACTAAAACCACCTGCATGCTTTGAACAATATGGAGAGACGGCCAAGAATTCCAAGGGGTATCAATCGCATGCATGGCTACAAAGGAGGATTCCCACATGGTTCCTTCAATACCATGGATTAGGTGTCGCAAGTCAATTTCTACTGGTAGCAATATGAATATCGCATTCACTCCCCAGCACGTAAGCAACATCATTTGGTGAAATACTACGTTTTGGCGCCACATAATTTCATTTTTACTGCCAAGCCACGCTGCTGCTGGGTAATACAAGTACAAAGTGAGGTACGGGACAATCATCCATGCTAGAAAGGGAATGTCGATATCGAGTTGAAGAGTAGGGTCAAAGGCAGCCCAATCTCGAACAGATGCAAATCGGTTGATGAGGGTGTATGGGATTGCAGCAAATAGCCCCATTGCAATCAGAATTGCAAATGTAATTCTCCGACCACCAAACATATCTCGTCTCTTCCAATGAGACCGCCAAATCATCCATGGCTGAGTACCCCATTTTAGGAACATGATTTCACCAATTCCGTTGAAGGTGTAATACTTTTGCCGGTACAAGGGCGTTGGCGGCTATTCTGTTGCCATATCAGCGTGACGAACCGCAATGAGGGCAGGCCTTCCAATCAGGCATCATTACAGCTTGACATTGTTGGCAAACCGCTGCAACCGGAGGTGCGGATGGTGCTACTGAATTTGTTCCATCAATGGCCTTCTGTGCAGTTTGTTGACGAAGGAATTCTTGCATCACTTCAGGAGTTAATGCGCCTTGTTGAGCTGCCATTTCCATCATTTTTGTTTGAATATCATTTTGCTTATCCATGCGTTGGTCTTGATGCTCTTGACTTTGTTGAATTCGGTCACGCTTTCTTGCCTGTACCTGTTCAAACAATTCCATAGCCTGAGTCGTCTTGTGTGAGGATTCTTTCATGCGAAGGTCCGATTGGCCTTGGTCACGCTTGAGTTCTGCCTCCCACACAGATTCTTGTTTACGAAGTTCGAGGAGTTCACTTTCTGCTTGTACGGTGACTTCTCCTCGTTTCTTTGCACGTTCAACATTCACTTCACATTCAATTCTTCGCAATGTTGCAGCCTCTCGTATAGCAATACGTTCCATTAAGGCATCTGCATTTGCTCCTTCAGTTTGTGTTGCAGAGTCAAGGTCGGCTTTGAGTCGAGCAAGTTTTTCTTGGTCTGTTTTACTGGTCGAAATAAAGGCACGCAAGAACGTAAAGCCAAGTGTCGAGAGCGTTTGACGCATTTCAACTTCAGCATGCATTTCAAGATGCTCTTGGAATTCTGAACTACGCAACTCTTCAACACCGGAGCATTTTGCCATTGCAGGTACAATGCATCGTGTTGTGACCTCATGGCCAAGGAAGCCAATGAGTCCAGCTCGGTCAAGAAGCGGTGCGTGATTCGCAAAAATATTGAGCAACTTTGGAATATCTTCTTTTCGCAATTGTATTCGAAGATTCATGTGCCCTGCTGCTTCTGAACCATCGGAGAGGCTTGCTGCAAAAGGGATCCACAAATCAAGTGGTCCAGTCATTGCAAACAGCATTCGTCGGTCGGTTGCAGTTGCTCCAATCATTTCAGCAATGTGGCGGCCGAGACCTCCTCCAATGCTGCTGACAACTTTTTCCGAAATAATATCGCCAATTCGACCATCGATAATGAAGGCGCATGCCTCATTTGGTTTCAACACAACTTGTTGTGATTTCCAAGTTTGAATATCATTGCCATCGACAAGTCGTGCTACGATATTCGGATTGCTTCGCCATTTAAAATTCGTCGCCATATTCACACCTTCTTTTTCTGTCGTAGTCCATCAAGCACGGTTGATCTTGCACTGAAATAGCCACGGGAACTCGTAATCATCTGTTCACATTTACGGATTAAGGACTTCACTTCATCTTCTGTTTCACCCGAAGCAAATGCGTGTTCAACACTGTTCGAAATATTCACTGCCTTGGTCATCATATCAATAACGTCATGGTCATGTTTGATGAGTTTTTTCAGAACCGATACGGATGCAGAACGTTGTCCAGAGAAAAAGGCATGTGTCATCCCTGTGGGGGATTTGTCAATGTCTTCAATCAAGAGGTCGATTGTATTGCAGCATGCCTTTGCGGCTTTGGCAATACTAATTTTCTTTTCTCGAAAGCCGTTGTCGTGGACATTCAAAATGTGGTTACGTGCACGAGTACCGCACCGCTTTATTTCCTCACGAATAGCAAGGTCAGCATCACGTCTTTTGCCTTTTGTGTACCCTTCATATCCAGAGAGGACCATTTGTATGCCCCGTACATATGGGAGCACATCGAGCGGGGTTCCTACCATGTTGACCATAGTGAATTGGTACAGGGCCACTTATTATGCTATCCTTGGGATGCTGTGTTTTCAAAAATTATTCTTCCTCTGATACGAGGAAAGTCAATTCCTTCCAGTTCAAGACTCGATCAGCAATCACTTCTGCTTCTTCAGGATCGTGGGTCACATGAATCGCTGACGTTCGTTTGGATTTCAGAATCTCTCTCGTATCGTGAGCGATTCTACGGCGTGTGGGGATGTCGAGTGCGGAAAACGGTTCATCGAGCAAAAGAAGTGCTGGCTGATTGAGAAGTGCTCGGACAACTGTGACTCGTTGTGCTTCACCTCCTGAAAGAGATTCTATTGAACGAGTCGAAAAACCATCGAGTCCAACAAGTCGAAGTTCCTCGGAAATAATCTCCTTACGTTCTTTTTTTGAAACACGTCGATCAATACCGAGTGACACATTTCCTTCCACATTGAGGTGTGGGTAAAGAATCGGTCTTTGAAAAACGTAACCAACTGCGTTCTCAGTCTTTTGTGTGAATTCAATCTTACCAACATCAACCGACTCAAGTCCAGCAATCATTCGTAACAGTGTCGACTTCCCACAACCACTTGGGCCGATAATGGCCACTATTTCATTCTCCCCGATATCGAGATTTAAATGTTCAAAGATGAGTTTCGAGTCAAATGACTTTGCAATTCCCTTCACGCGTACAATTGTTACTGGATGTTCCATCAAAAACCACTCCTATCATCATGCGCTCGGAAGCGTTCTGCGAGCATGAATAAGACGAACGTAAGCAGCATCAACATGGTCGCTGCAGCCATCGCAGTTGGATGAATAAGTGGGTCGAAATTCGGTCGACTCATCAATTGGTCAACAACGATGGAAAGTGTGTCCCATGTCCCTGAACGAACCAGTAGCCATGATGCCCCAAACTCGCCCAGTGAAAAGGCCAAGGTCAGAGAACCAGCAACGACTGCTGGTCCTCGTAAGAACATCAGCGTACCATGATACCAAGTCCGTAATGGGGTAAGATTTAGCATACGGCATTGTTCAGTAAATACAGGATCGAGCGAATGGTAGGCTGGCAGCATCACTCGTACCACAAACGGAACAGTGAGGAGGACATGAGGATAGACTGGGAGAAGAAACCAACTGAACATTTGTGGGTACCAGCGTAAACCTCCTAAGAGAACACCGAGGCCAACCATCAAGGCAGAAATTGCTAACGGCATCATGCACATCAAATCGAGCATTTTTGAAGTTTTGAACCATCCAGATTGCTCCAGTCGGAAAATTGTTGATGCCATAATCCATCCGAGAGGTAATGCGACGGCAAGGGTACAGACTGCATAAATAATCGAATTCGACATGGCTTCACCCACACCCATTGTTGACAAATCACCACCCCAAGCATTCTTCCATCCTTCCAGTGTCCAGACATATTCAATTGAACCATTGGTAATCTTACGCATTTGAAAAGAGGAAAGTATTGTTGATGCAAATGGCAAGAGTGTAAACAAAACACCGGCGAAGATAATCATTTTCGCCAACCGATTTGGAGATCCGTGATGTTTCCGAACGCCTTGTTCACTTAGTAATGAGAGCCGCTTTGAATAGCGCTTTTGAAATACAGCAGTCGCCCATAATGTCAAAAGTAAAATCAGGAATTGTATAATGGCAACAGAATAGATTAATTCACTCGATTCGATACGATAACCGACAATACCGGCGGATGAACCTGCCCCTGCCATTAGTGACTCGAGCGTTTGACTCGTGGGAGTTAACCACTTTACCAATGCAAATGAAGTAAATGAAAACAAGAAACTTAGCGCTGCGGCACAGAGTACTGCAGGGCCAATTACTGGAATCCAAAGCGTTTTGATTCTCGAGATTTTCTTCTTGCCTGCAGGCAGCATCGTTAATTGCTCTTCCCAAGCAGGGTCGAGAGAGGATAATGTTGGTTCAACAAATCGAATCATGAGCGATAAGTTGAACCATGCATGTGCGAGAATGAGAGCAATAAAATGACCAGGATGTTGCCAACCCGATAAATCTGCAAACCATCCAATAATACCGGTTTCAAGACGAAGGTCAATACCTATTTTCGTCAGCAATCCATCTTGCCGAATCAGACTCAAGAACCCCATTGCTGCAACAATAGCAGGCGTGACAAAAGGTACTGCAAGAAAAGCTCGTAATACTCGGATTCTCTTCCATTGATAGCGGCTCAAACACCATGCAATCGGTAGCCCAATCATGACAGTAAGCAATGATGAAGCGAATGCTTCGAAAAGTGTGAACTGCAGTGCTTCGCTGGCACCGTTAACATTGTTAAACTCGCCAACTGCTTGCCAAAAAGACCAACCTGTGACGACTTGGAGTCGAATCATAGCATAGGCAAAAGGCAGGAGTGAACCGAGAAGGAATATTCCAACTGCAATACCTCTAAGGGAATTCTGTGTGTGTCTGTGCGACGGTCCCCAAGCATGAGTTTCCGTAGCGTTTGCCACGAGACTCATCCTCAGTTCATCCGGACAGCAGCCTGCCAAGAAGCTAACCATGTGTCCATGTTTTGTTCAATCGAGTCTTGTGTAATATTTGAACTCAAACTTGCCTGATCCGCATGATATCGGTAGCCATTGGTCTCGGGTAAATCTGTGCCCTTTTTCACCGAATACATCGAGTTGTAATCAGGCATGTTTACATTGACATCATATGAGGTCAAGAATTCAATGAATTGATTGGCAGCACTCACTTCAGCAGCACCGTTGATAATTCCCGTATACTCGACTTGATGGAACGAGGCACGAGGGAGTGTCAATGACGTGGAATGCGTATAGTTCTCAGCATAATACGCTTCAACTCCTGGTGAATGGCAATACGATACTGTAAGGTATGCTCCACCGATGTGTCCTTCCATATATTCTCCATAACCACCCGTGTAGTACGTAACGTAAGACTCAGTCCATCCAGAGGTGAAGATTGCTCCATTTTGTGCAATGGCATTCCACCAACTCGACATGTTTCCGCTTTCATTACCAGGTGCCTGACTGAAGTAATCAACAGTCGCTGCTAAAAATGCTCGTCCAGGCGAGGAAGTCATTGGTGATGGGAAAGTCATTTTCCCGTTCCATTCGGGTTGAGTAAGGTCCCAGAGACTTGTCGGTACAGACATATTTGCTGCTGACAGCGCATCTTCGTCATAATTTAAACAAACTTCACCTTCGTCAAACGGTATGGCGAGAGGCCCCTGGTAGAATTCGAGTGAAGATTCAGTGAAGTTTTCATCGGACACCGAATGCTCCATCAGGAGGCAGTTTTGGATTGCAGTAGGTAGGTAGGTATTGTCCAGTCCAATCATTAAATCAGCAAGAGGTGCAGATTTAGTCAACATCATTTGATCGAGAATTCCACCGGCATCATCGGCACGAGTAAATTCAACAGAGACGCCACTCTCTGCAACAAATTGGGCAATGAGTTCGTCAGAAAAACCCGCTATATCATACGTCAAAATCTTCAATGTTCCATCACTTTCCCGAATTTGGATATCCGCTGAGCAAGGGTCTTCGTTTTCAACAGCAGTGATGACTTCTTCAGACAAACACCCTCCTAAAGAAAATGAAATCATAAGTGTAAACAGGAAAAATGCTTGTATTTTTGAATTCATAAGATCACCTTAGAGTGCAGAAAGTACTTGATGAGTTCTGTCAATTAAATCGAGTGGATTGTGCGCCAGCACATACATTGTAGGTTCCCATCCAAAGTCACCGATGTCAAGTAAAATATCGATCCGAGATTCCTTTCCGCTCACCGAACCTTTGGGAGCGAGAGAGAAATTGTAGCCAAGTTGTTGGCATGCCTTCTTTACACGTTCGATGTCAACACCATCCGAATTCAATGGTGGACGAATATTGATTATCGAGACTTTACTTTCATCAAGTGAGTGGGTCTTTAACAAAACTGATGCAAGATGGTTGGAGGAGCCAAAGCTCGGTGTTTCATGGTGGCGGAGTGCGCCATCAACTAATGTAATGCGACCGGGGAAAGCTGCAACTTCTGAAGAAGTTGTTGCACCCTTACTGCACGATGCAATGTTGAGCCCAACTGCTGGTATTGAATGTTCGATTCGTCGTACATTCAATCTTCCTGCCGCCCATTCGAGTCTGCGGAGAAGTGCACGTTGTTCTTGACCCTCTTCCAAATCCATTCCAGTCAATGTTTTGTCATACCGTATGGTATTGTTGCCAGTGAATTGAAATTCGACAACCAGTCGCTGGCGAATCACACGTGATTCAGGTCCCATTGAATTCAGGGCGAGGGACAACTCATGTCCCCATCCATCGATTGTTGCTTCATCAGCGCTTGCGCCGAGAGAAGTTGGAGGCTTTTGCATCTGGCGGGAAATAGTGCTCTGCGTTGAGCCGAGTGTTTCTGCTATCTCTGTTTGCGACCAACCTTTGGTACGCAAGTCCTTTGCAACATTTTGATGTAAACGGCTGAGCCATTTGTCCCCTACTTCTCCGAGCATGAACGAAACTCATGCAAAGTGCTATTCAATGTTACTGACGATTTATGCAGGATGCATTGGTTTCAAAAGAAAAAGTAGCCGCCATTGAGTATTTTATGACGCGTAAAGTGGATTTCGGTAGATTTGTCCACTCCGACCTCTACCTTACTTCGATAAATTCATTTTACTCAACTTTTTACATCGTGATGTGAACCTTTCAAAGTTTTTAAGCCGACATGTAGTCTTCTTATCGATTATGCATTATTTTCTATTCATTTCAAGTGGAATGTGATTAATGGAGTCTTTTTACAATTCAAATGCTCGACTTCCGTGAACTATCTCTCAAGAACACTAAAAACCCCGACCACTCCCCTGCAGTTGATTGGAATGGAG
>MDSY01054168.1_pt1 | contig 18342 bp, 12 predicted proteins | sample 811131 | NCBI WGS metagenome assembly MDSY01 (sample SAMN05326643, study PRJNA326480) | marine metagenome | isolation source: seawater | place: Atlantic Ocean: South West | collected 2010
ACACACCATATGAGTAACCCTTCGGTATCTAATTCATGCCAATTCGGCTTCCACAGAAAACCGCCTCCTCAGGGACGGTTCTCCTCTGCCCTTCCCCCGATATGTAGCATACCAGGGTGCTTAAGCATCCCCCCGACTTACCACCCGTATATGAACGAATCGGTTTGGACCCCGGCTATGGGTGCGAGAAGGAAGGGGTGGTGTATGCGGTATAGAGAGCCTGTTCGAAGGTTGTGTTTATCATGAAAAAATCAACCATTTCACCCATATTTTACCCCTCCAAATCGTACTATTTTACTCTTAAAAAGATCAAAAATGAACCGATGTTGAAATCCAAATCGATCCTAAACTAGGCCTCAATACGAAAGCCGGTCCAAGTTTCTGCGGACGATTTCATCTTGGCCTAGCCGTTGAAGAAGTGCCTTAGCAGCACTGCTTTCACCCATACTCACGAGGGCTGCAGCATGCAGGTTTCCACTGACTGTTGTCTGTGGGTGTGTTTGGTCGTGCATCTGGACAAGACCAATTGCCTTCTCAGCCCGTCCGCTTACAAGCAGGGCGTGTGCTAAATTGATCAATATCACCGCTTCTGTTGGAGCAGATTTAGCAGCTTCCCTTAAGGCTAGGATCGACGACTCGAATTGTGTCATTGCCAGGTTTTGTACTTCAAGATCTGTGCTCTGCGCCATGGTCAGGGCTCGTTGTAAGAGGGCGAGCCCGTAATTGTTGAACACCGCCGCATCACCTGGCATTTTGGATGCAAGTTTTTGAAAGGCAATGGCTGCCTTAGCCCATGACGAAGCCCCCAAAGCGTTGAACCCTTGTTGGAGTGTGTCTTCAAGTTCAGGCAAACCTGCAAGACTAACGTTCAGTGCTTGTGCTGGGTGTATGTCAAGAGAAATCACGCTACCGAAGGACCCACCATCGACCGAAGCCACTTCGTGAGAATAGACCTGTGGCTCAGATTCCAATGTGTGGATGACTTCCACCACCTGCTCGGATTCAGCATAGATTTGATCCATATCAGGAGGCGCAGCGTCAATCCGCCACATTGCGGGAACATCGGAATCTATTGACTCTGACTCAGAAGGCACTGCTTCCAAGCGCATTGGTACCTCCAACTGCGTGGTTGTCGAAGTGGTGTCCACGTTGGGCGCAACTGGAGCCAAAGGCATGGGTTCAATGCGCACTGGTGCAGTCGTTGCTTGCTGTTGGGCAGCCTCACTTGGAGGAGGCAAGGATGGCTGTACGGGAATGGGGGTGACTGGAGCGGGTGGTGGTGTTGGTGGTGTTGGTGTTAGTAGAGGTGTTGCGGGTGTGTGCGGAGTGGGTTCTGGCACCACTAGAGCGGGCTCATATATCGGGGCTGGCTGGTGAGGCACGACAGGTTCAGGTTCACTGGTTTGAGCCTCATCCACTTGGTCTTCAGTCTGAGGGGTTGAAGGTTCAGATTGTTCTTTGCCACTCACAAGGGGAAGCGCATCTTCAGCACCGTCGAATGGCATCCCACCTGCGTAACTACCGATACCAAAGGGCAGTCGGGAGATATTTGTGTTGGAGGCACCAGCGTAGCCAAACGGTAAGGTGCTGGTTGCTGCAGGTACCACAGGCTCTTCAGATGGTTCAGGTTGTCCTTCAGGCGTGATACCCTCGAGTTCGTTCCATGAAGCAACAGCATCATCTAAACCAGGTACTTCCGATGGTAAGGAAGAGTCATCATCCTGTTGTGACAAGTCAACTCGAATTTGACTGCCACATGCCGGGCATGAACTTCCTCCAAGAGAAAGCAAACCGCAAATCGTGCATTCAAACATGGCGGCCCTCGTGCTGGTGGTGGGAGCCGTGGCTCTTCAATACAACGCAAAGAAGCGCAAGCAATCATTCTTCAGAGGAAGTGACGGACTTGATTTTGTCCATTGCGCTCTCTGCGAGTTCCATGAATGCTTCATGGTCGTTGTCGACGAGTGCGTCAGCGAAGCTTTTGCCTTTCGAGCGCCCTCTGGCCACTTGCCAAATTATGCCAAACATTGTGATCCCAATACAAACCAACTTCCAAACGGTCGCACCGCCATCTGCGCCGACCACATAAACGAGGATCATGTACACAGAGACGATTGCCGTTGTGAGAATCATAATTGGGAACCCTGCCTTGAAAAATTCGTTAAACGAAATCGGGTAGCCCGCTTCTTCAGCCATGCCCGCTGTAACAACGTTGGCTGAGGCCCCGATAAGGGTACCATTTCCACCCAGGCAAGCCCCGAAAGCGAGGGCCCAAATCATTGGTCCGAGATCGATGTTTAGGTCGTGTGCAATCTGCATCACAACAGGGATCATTGTTGCCGTATATGGAATGTTATCGATGAAGGCTGATGCAATTGCTGAGACCCAGAGAATAATCAGAACTGCTGCGGCAAGACGGACTAGGTCGCCTTCCGCATCGGTTCCAAACATTTCGATCCCCTTTGTCACATAGTCCCCAATGAAGGAAATGACACCAAGGTATTGCAAAGCATGGACGAGAACGAATAGACCTGCAAAGAAAAGAAGTGTTGTCCATTCAACATGCTCGAGGGGTTGCTCGAGTTCATGCCGGTCGGTAGCAAGCAGCATAACGACAGCCCCGATTAAAGCAATCCATGAAACAGCAATGTGAGTGATTGGGTGGAGGAAAAAGTTCACAACAACCAAAACCAGAATGGTACCGCTGACCTTCAGCATGGCTGCATCTTTGATTCCGTACTTTGATTCAAGCTCAGCAATATCTCGAACACGGCTTCCAGAAAACTCTTCTGCGTAAAACCACTTGATGAACATGAAACTGGGAACAATGGTCATGAGGATACCTGGTGCCATTTCAATAATGAAATCGTTGAAGGTTACGCCTGCAGAAACCAAATCGGGATAACCTGCCTTCTCAATTGCGGCAGCAGACAATCCTGAACCAATCATAATGTTTGGAGGGTCGCCAATCATGGTTGCAGCACCACCAATGTTTGAGAACAAAACTTCTGAGATCAGGAGAGGAATCGGTTTCAGGTCCAAAACTTTCGCCAATTGGATGGTGACTGGTGTAAGCAGCAGCATCGTGGTAACGTTGTCCAGGAAAGCAGAGAGAACCGCTGTCACCGAACATAGAATCACAACAAGCGTCCAAACGGATCCACCGCTTCTTTTGTACGCCTGAACTGCAAACCATTCGAAAAGACCGGTATGCGATAAGATACCAACCATCACCATCATTCCGAGCAAAAGTCCGATGGTTTCCCAATCGATGAGCGTTGTGACCTCACCAAGGGTGAATGCCTGATTTGAGTAGTAACTGAGGGCTAGGATTGCCAACAAACCACCGACGGCAGCAGCCAAAGTGCGGTGAACAACTTCCGTGATGATCAGTGCGTACACACCGAGAAGAATCCCCAGACCAACCCAAACAGCCTGAGTGTTCTCTATATCATTGAAAGGTGAGCCGCTAGAAGAGCCACCAGCAGCAATCGAACTGGTGGTGAACATCATGGTGCCAGTGAAGGCGATCAGACCCAACGCAATGTATTGAGATGGGTGACGACGTCGTCGAGGAAGCAGCAATCCAGCACCGTTCATGGAAAATCCACCTAGGTGCAACACTTGAGTATTTCCTTCCAAAGCCATGCTCAGCGCCAAAGAACGCCAACATTACCACGAGCCAAGACAAGGGTCGAATTTGTCGCCTTCGCCAAATGATTCCAAACTTCTTCGATGTCCTTCCGTTCAAACAAGCCACGGTTGATTTTGATTTTTACAATCGTGCGCTTTGTAAGTTGGCCATCAATTTCTTCGACCAAACTTTCCGTAATTCCTGATTTACCGATGCGGATGCTGGGTTGAAGTTCACGTGAGAGTGCCTCTCGACGAATGGACGCTGGAATGTCTCGATTCATGTTCTCACCAGCCAGCCCACCAAGCGATTGTTCAAGAAGGTGCTCCCCTAGGTGAAACCTCAAATCCAATCATTGGCGTCGATGGGATTTCGGTCCCCCGCCAAACCTGCGCACCGATGAACACTCAAAGCAAGTGATAATGCGCTGACCATGCTTAATACGGACACGGGCGTTCTGGCCAAACCTGTAGGGTGTTCTGCATTTGCGGCAAAACAAATGCCGAGCCCTGGAAGGGATGGGGAGCCTGTTTCGGCGAGATAATCGAACGAGATGTTGGGCGGATGACTCCAAGATTCGAGTGTCCGAGCGTTGTGGTTTATTGAGGATTGCAATCAAGTGATCTTGACTTTCCTTGGCAATGCTTTTGCGTTGCTGGTCTTTTTTTTGACGCCTTGAACGTTGAGAACGGGTCATACCTAAACCTCAATTTAATGCTTCAAGAATATCTGTTGTGATGGCGTCAATGCTTCGATCGCCGTTAATTCGATGGAAAATCCCCTCAGCCTCATACCATGCAGCGAGCGGAGACGTTTGCTCGTGGTAAGCGCCAAGTCGAGACATGACAGTGGCGGCATTATCGTCTGCACGACGCTTTTCTTCCCATCGACCACAAGGGCATCCACCTTCTGGAGCTGGATTGAATATGTCATGAAAAACACTGCCGCAACCGGCGCATGAATAGCGTCCACAAATTCGATCGACAATGCGTTCATCAGGGACTTCAATGGCGATAACGTGGGAAACTTCGGTGATGTTGGCCAAGGCCTCAGCCTGTGGAATCGTACGAGGAAAGCCATCAAACATTACGCCGTTAATCGCGTCGGGGTGAGTGATGCGATCCTTGATCAAATCAATGATGACCTCATCAGGCACCAATTGGCCGGATTCCATGTAGGACTTCGCCAAGATTCCAGTTTCAGTTCCTGCTTTCACGGCAGCACGGAGCATGTCGCCTGTGGACACTTGTGGGAGACCTGTTTTTTCAGTTATCCGTTCTGCTTGGGTGCCTTTTCCTGCACCAGGCGGACCAAAGAGGACAATGCTGCTCATGCATCGACCAGTTGGCGCTCGGTTTTAGAGATGCTCACGGCTTAACGGTTGTTTTGTTGAAGCCACTGGTGGCCATAATGTTGCCACTGTTCCATGGTCCAACCCGGTGGTAGGCCTGTTGCGGGCAGGGGGGGTCCGACAGGAGCTGGTGGCTGAAGTGGGAGAACCGGTGCTTGTGGCATCGGCAACGGTGCGAGCGCTTTTGCTGGGGCCGGGAGCGGTGGTAAGCCAGCAGGGGGCATGCCTGTCGGAAGCCCGGCCATTGGTGGCATGCCCAAAGGTGCGGCCTTTGGGGGTAGTCCTTTGGGCACAGCAGCTGGAGCAGCGGGCAGATTGAGGGATTGGGCAAGCGCCGCTGCAATTTCATCTTGAGATACTTCTGCGCTGGCAATTTCATTCACAGCATGTCCGATGTCAAGCGCGTCATCACGACGAGTGCCCAAATGATCAGGATTGACAAAAGCATCTGGCGAGACAAGATCGCTACCATCATCCTGCACCTCACCGCTTCGCTTCATCCGAAGCGCGAGCAATATACCTGCACAGACAAGCACACCTAACAGAGGTATTGAGGCATAAAGCGGCAGGATCGCAAACAAACCACCGCTGCTTTCCACAGCGGTTACAGTTGTTTCGACTTGGATGGAACCAACAACTGTATCGCCATCCATGAGAAGAATCTCAGTGAACATTAATCCCTTCTTTGCACCATCGTTTGGAGTCACAGTGATGTCGACAGTTATTGAATCACCAAGACCGAGGTTAGAAATTTCCTTGCTCGAGAACGATACATCCCACGCAGCCGAAGCATTCCCGTCCTCGTCCAGCACTTGACCCGAGAGCAAGGCATTGACGGGCAGGTTACCATCGTTACGAACGACAAACGATTGTGTAGCACCATCATCACGAGCCACGCTCCTGTAGGGGCGGATGGTTTCATCTTCCACTGTAATGTTGGCAAATTGAGAGGCTAAAACAGCCACATCAATCCTCACAGCAGCTTCCACCAGTCGGCCGTTATTTCCGCCGGTCACTGTGATGAGCAAATCAAAAGCCTTGTCGGAAACCTCACTGTTTGCTGGTGGAATGAGGCCAAACCGAACCGTTTTTTCCTCCCTTGGTTCAAGGTATGTAATTGGATTAGCAAAACCGACCACCCAGCCGTCGGGAGCAAGGCCATTCGACCATCCGAGGTTGAGGGGGGCATTACCGGTGTTCGTCACATTGAATGAGCCATAACTGAACGTCGAAGCCAGCGATGTCTGAATCACATCTCCCTCAGGCCCAGAAAGTTGCAGCGATAATTCATCCCGTACTTTCAACACCGTTGTGTTGGAGACAAAAACTTGGGCTGAAAGTTCAGTTCGGATAATGAAGTTGTTCGTATCCCCCTCTTCTGCGACGCCAGGAACGCCGAGCGTAAAGAGAACTGAAACTGATTGGCCGGGGGCTAAATCCAGCAGGACCTTACGAGCATCTGCTTGTTGATCCAACAAAACCTGTATTGGCCAAGTAGGGTTTGAGGGTTGAATCTTGACCTCAAGCGCCAAATCGGTGTTTCCTGTGTTTTCAACGGTGAGGTTCATGCTGACTTGCTCCCCACTGTCCACGAGGACTTCTCGATTTCGTGAAGATGGACCAATGGCACCTAAATCATCGTATAAATCTGCTTTGAAGGATTGCTGTGGCAGTACGGTCACGGTTGCAGATTCACTGAAATTGAGGGAGGGGTCGGTGCTTGAAGTCACGAAGCATGTCACGATGTCCGTCGAGCCGGTGAGCGGCATGCCATTGGCCACAGGCGGGACAAACAGATCAATCTTAATCGCACGGTATTCACGAATACCAATTGGTTCAATCTCAAGTGTGGATGAGTTGGTGTCCTTGAGCATGATTTGCCAGCGGTGCTCTGAGGTACAACTCATGGAGTATTGGGCTGGGGCGTTGCCTATGTTGGCTACTGAAATTCGGAACCCGGCTGAATCGCCTGGTGCGGCCGTTAATCCATCGGTGCCGAGTGGGGTGATGAGCACTTCATCGAGCTGCTCGATGACAAATGTCAATCGTTGAGTATGTGCAACCGTGGGGTTGTCTTGGTACCTTGCTGTCACATCCACGATAAAGGTTCCAGAGCGGGCGTACCTCGGGTCTTCAGGGTCGTCGAGGTTAGCATATTCATCTTCAAGATGAATGGTCAGCAACTTGAAATCACCAGCGTCGCCTTGTCCTTCGACCGTGTAAGGACCGTTTTCTGAAACGCTCTTGCTCCACAAGTCATCAGGTGAAAGAAGGAAGTCTGGACGTCCCGGTTGAGGTACTTGCACATTCGTGACACTCAAGGTCACGTTCTTTTGGCCGGTACCTTCGTGGAGAATGTGAATCGGAATATCAATACCAGTAGCATTCCGGACATCGAATACCTTCATCGCTGCTGACTCACGGTCGGCTGATGTCACTGGAACTGTACCGTCGTCATTCAACGCCACAACACGAACCCCAAGTGCAGTAACTTCGATCTGTTGCTCCCAGAGGTTGTTGTTGGTGCCTGTTGTCGCATCGTTCATCTCTGCAACTTGGTCGTTCGTGTCAACACGTAAACGCATGTCATGAGGACCCGTGGTGAGGAACTGGTGTTGAATCAGAAGAGAATCAATTGTGCCTGCTGCTAATCCAGGACGGTCGCCCTCGAAGAGAACTTGGCCTGTGGTCAGGTCTTCGAAGATGACTTTGAACGTGCTTGTGGCTGATGTACCTTGGTTGACCCAAGCGATTTTAATTGCAATCAAATCGTTACGAAGAGGTTCAGGTGAAGATGGAATGATGCTGCCATTGTACAACGCAAGATCTGCTTGGGGGTTTGGCGTAGCATCGGCGGTGACGACCAAACCAAAGTCTTGAGTTGTTCCACCACGGTGGAGTACCTTGACCAACCATTGACCAGATTCAGAGAGCACACCGGGGGCGACATTGATGCGTTCGACGTTGTTCACCGCATCAGAAACCTGACCGGAAGAAGTGAAGCCATTGGCGAAGTTGTTGCCATACCACTCGGTCCCGGAAGGCGACACAAGAATCAAATCAAGATTGTTGACGAGTCGTGAATCACCCTGAGCGGCGTTGGCTGAACCGGCCTCATCAGACCAAGCCAGGGTGATGTCTATACCATGTGCTGCGTCGAGATCAAAAGCATAAAGCAGTCCAAAACCAGCATCGAGAGGCGTATTATCGTCCATAAAGGTCGTAAGGGCACTGGTGGAAGGGGAAGCATCATCCCAGAAAGGAAGAACTGTTCGTTCAAGGTCCACTTGCCCCCAGCCCTCGATGGCATTTGGCGCATCGGCTGCACCCAAATCCCGTGCTCCGTTGATCATTGCTGCCTTGATGAGAGAGCCTGAGGGTGCGCTTATGCCCACTTCTTCACGGATGAATTCACGGGTTAGCGCAGCAACACCTCCTGCTACTGCGGTGGCTTGTGAGGTTCCGGAAAGCGAGGTGTACATATCAGCACCATTTCCATGAGTTTCAATCGAGCAAGCGATTCCAGGCGAAGTCTTGGCTTCTTCTGCCCGGCCGGAGCAAAGGTCCACACCTGGGGCGACAAGGTCGGGTTTGATACGACCATCAAGGCTCGGGCCTTGACTCGAAAATGAAGCAACGGTCCCGAGGGTGCTTCCCGTTCCCGAGGCCCCTATTGCGAGGACATTTTTGGCAGTACCTGGTGCGGTCACTTGTGATCCGCCTTGGTCTCCACGGTCACCAACGGAAAACAGAGGGAGCATGTCCGGTTTGTCATGAACGAGAATGTCGACTGAACGTGAGTCAGCCGTGTATTGGCCATAATTTCCATTTGCCCCCCATGCATTGATGGCAACGCGAGCCGTCATTTGCTCTGCATCCCTTAGGAGATCGTAGATCGAACCAATTCGACCAAAGACTCCAGTGGGGTCGTGTTCAAGGGCGTACATCACAAGGTCTGCATTTGGTGCAATACCTGTCGTCGTTGCGTTGGTTGCACCGCTTCCTAGGGTTGAGATGGCGATGTGAGTTCCGTGCCCTGTGTTCGAGTCAGCAGGCGATGCGTCAAGCCCATACTGCGTGTAAACTGCCGCAACTCGTCCGGCAAGATCTGGATGGTCTTGGTCCAAGCCAGTGTCTGCGATAGCAATCATTTCTCCCGAACCATCAAGCGTGAACGTAGCATTATTGCGAACATCGATCACGCCAGTTGCGGCTGCTGCCAGTGCATTGTGAAGTGAAAAATCGACCGTTGGCTCAACCCAAATAATGCGGCCATCCTGTACAGCACGAGCGATAAAAGCGTGAGCGTGGGTACTGGCGATGCTCACTTCACAGACACCGATGCCGCACCATGCTTCATCGGCACCCATGCGTAGAAGATCGACAGTGAGTTGTTCAAATCCACCGATGCTAAGGTCACTTGAGGGCACCAGGGCAAGGTGATTCACCAAGCCTCCAGCCACAATCGAGGCATCAATCCTCCATCCTGGGTGTTGTGCTCCAACCCAACGTACATCGTCATCAGCATGGAGGGAACGAATGGAATCAACCGGAGGTTCAGCAAGTCGAACCAACCAACCTTCATCGCCAATGAAATCCAATGGCACAATCCCGTGGCGTGCAACGAGGTCTTCGAGAGCCCCGCCGTCATGGTTGTGCAGCTGAACGATTGCCAAACCAGTGGTTGTGAAATCGTTGGCGTCAAAAAGACCGTTTGCAGAAGGGTGTTCGTCACTCAGTGGATCAAAACTCCCTGTGTTTAACTTCAGAATCCCAGTTGAAGGTTGCAATGAAACAGCAACCCGTTCAACGGGGCTTGTAACGTGCCACATGGATGCAGCCAACGCCAACCGCTCCTCTTCAGACATGGTTACATCAGGGCTTGATTCAACAAAATCAGCGTCAGTTGCACTGGCAGAGAGCAACGGTGAAAGCGATGTCAAGACGAGCAAAACCAGCATCAAAAATGGTTGGCGCAGGCCTTGCATACCAATCCGACCTGTCGAACCCTTTTCAAAACGCCCCTTGCTTGTGCCCCTACGGGGCACGCAGTAACCACCGAATCACAAGTTGTTGTAAGCAGAGATTGCAGCATCTGTTTTGGCAACAGATGCCTTCCAATCTGATTCCACACCCATCAATGCACGAATCGCATCGACGTTTTCTGGAATCACGTCGGACTCTTGGTGAATGGCTTGGAAGTAATAGAGGGAATTGCCCTCGAGTTTGACCCCATCCTCCCAGATAAAAATCTCATGAAGATCGCCCCATTTCCTACCGATATCCCGTGCAAACTCCATCACTTCAGCAGTCGTTGTAATCCCAGTTTCCGAGCCGTTCATGATGACGAGACGTGGCTGTTGAGACCACAATGCAAGCACGGATTCTGTGGTCATCCCATGGCCCTCAGGTAGGCTTGCAACAATAACGTGCACGTGCATGATGGTGGTTGGAACGGCAACAGCCATCGAGTTGATGTTGATTTCCGGCTTAACCGTCATAACATCAGGGCCGTGATGTGAAGGCACCTTGAGGACCGGCTTGATCGCATTGATGGGACCTTTGTTGGAATCTCCGGGGTCGGCTGCCCTCCGAATCATGGTGCACTCCACCGACAGAGAGCCGCAATGGTCGTACAAGGGGACAAGTGTTCTTGAGAGCCCTGTTGTGTTGCATGAGACGACGCGTGTACCTGTAACGTTGAGGTTTTGAGCATGGTTTCCCGAGGACGTGTAAGACATCCCCGTCATGGCATGCTTTTCCCCGCCTTGGAAAATCCATTTGACGCCTGCATTCTCGTACTTTTCTTTGTTTGAAGCCCCAACTTTACCAGGGGAACAATCGATGACAATATCCGCAATGCTGAGCAAGTCACTCAGTCCACCGTGGCAAGTGTAACCCGCATCGCCAAAGGCGGCGATACGGTCAGCATCATCGTATGTGCAGTAAATGGGATAGCCTTTGCGAACAGCCAAATCGCATCCAAAAGCAGGACGGGTTTTCGTAACACCGACAATTTCCATGTCATCTTGCGCGTCGACTGCGTCTGCAACTCGCTTTCCGATGGTTCCGTATCCGTTGATTGCAACCTTGATGGCCATTGTTCTCAATACATATGCCCCCCTACCCCCTCTATTAACAAATCGTTGAACAACCGTGTTGATTTTCATCGAATCTTCCGCTGATTTGCAGGTGGTGGAGAAACCGTGAATTCCACCTTTCCCCACGGGAGGCTATTTGGATAGGAAGCAACAGCGAATCTTCATGGCCGAGGCTCATGATGTGGTTGAACGCTCTTTCAACATCAATTCCAAACTTGGCCCGCGACTTATTGCTGCCGCTGAGCAGAATGCTATTCTTCGCATTGGGTGGACCAATGCAGGCGAACCGGTTCCAAAAAACGGAGAACTCGGTTTGTGCCCCAGCCTGCCTAAAGGGGCACGAATGCGTGCCCTTGGAACCCTCGGTTCTTGGACAGCCGCATTTGGTAGCGGAGGATCCTTCACCCTTCAGGGGGATTCAGGAGCATTTTTGGGTGCGGCCAACCGTGGAAACACAATTGCATGCGAACGCCTTGCTGGTGACTTTGCAGGGTTCGCAATGAAAGATGGTAAAATCACCATTCTTGACGGTGCTGGAAACGACGCTGGAGCATGCATGACCGGGGGCCTTCTGGTTGTTCGTGGGCCAGCAGGACTGCGAGTCGGTGGCGGAATGAGCGACGGCTTGATTGTGATTCACGGTGATGTCGGGAGCGATCCAGGCGCTGGCATGACTGGCGGCCGCATTGTCATCAACGGGCGTTGTCCCACACCACCCGCTGGCGTCTCATTAAGGCCACTTACTGCGGCTGAAGTGAAAGCCATCAACAAGGAACTGAACGATGAAGAATTGCATGTCCCAAGCGATGCAGTCTGTTTGACTGCAGCTGAAACCATCGTGGTTGAGGGCGAAGGTGGACAAATGTCATCCTCCGATCTGTCAATGGTTGGCCTGGTGCCAGATGAGCGCCACCACACCCCAACATATGCCACATACGATACCGTCAGACTGGTGGGCGAACGAGGTGGACAAACCACACCGACTGCACTACCGCTCCCACTATTGGCCATCATCGATGACGGAAGTGAACTCCACCTGTCTAAGGATGCACTGCCTCATGCTGTGAACATGCTCGCACATCAACCGTTTTTGGCAAGGTCCAACCCACGCAGCGTTGATTTTGTCCTCCTTGACCACCACAATTTGGCTGATGCGCCCGAACTTTTGGAAGCTGCAGCAGGCATGGTGATTGATTTTGATAACCTGCCAGCATTGAACTCAGAACAGATTGACGGGCTCCTTGTGGCTCTTCGAACCCTTCTGGGTAGGGACAAACCCTTTGCCTTTCTCAATGCACTTGGCCGAACAACAAACCTGCATGTCCGCTCTGCACATCACGGTGCAGACATCGCTTTTTCAAGAATCGAAGATGGGAGCGGTGTGGCTGAAGCTGCGGCTCTTCCAATGATTGGGCGATCCGCAAAGGCTCATCTTGAGGCAACACACACAGAGGCAGGCGTCATGCTTGGGCTATCAGCAAGTGCGCACGACCTTGCAGTTCTTTCAGCATCTGGAGTCAAAATCATAGCTTGCGAAGTCCCTATGGCAGATGCCCAAGACCTCGCACACTGGTTGCAATGCCTGCATCAAGAATTATCTGAAATTCTTTCCCGATTAGGCTTGGAATCAATCGATAACCTTCAACGCCAAAATCTGCGCGCCCTCGATCACGAAACGGCCGCCATTAGTGGCCTTCGTTTGGTCGGTTATGAGCGACCCCTCCCCCATTGGTTTGCACGTTGAGGTGATCTCATGCCCACAATTTCCGTCGACCAAAACCTCATTGCTCATCTGCTGAGCAAGCATGGTATCGAAAATGATATCGAGCGTATGGGCGATGAATTGCCGTTGCTAGGCACTGATATCGATGCTTGCAATAAGCAGTCGCTCGACATCGAGATTTTCCCTGACCGGCCTGATCTATTGTCGGGAGAAACACTCACCCGAGCTATTCGCCCATTTTTGTATGCAGCAAAAGCCAAGACTGGCCTTGATGTTCAGAACGGCGACATCAAAATGTCGGTGGATACCACGTTAGAACATGTGCGTCCAGTCATTTTGGGAGCAGTTGTTCGCACTGTGGACACTGGTGATTCACCCGAAGACAATGAAGCATTCATCAAGGCCCTTATGGACCACCAAGAAAAGTTGCATTTCGCTCTAGGGCGTGGACGAAAGCGGGCATCGATTGGGGTGCATGACCTCGCTACACTTGCCCCACCTTTCCATGTGATGACTGTTTCTGGAAAAACAGAATTCACCCCCCTGGCAATGGACGCGCCCATGACGATTGACAACATTCTCGAAAAGCACCCAAAAGGCGTCGATTTCGCTCATTTACTCAAAGACACAGACGCATACCCCGTCATTGTTGACAGCAACAATGCAGTTCTTTCATTCCCACCAATTATCAACGGGAATCACACGACAGTGACCTCGACAACACGAGATTTCTTCATCGATGTCACCGGGTGGGATCGACGAGCTTGTGAAGCAAGCCTAATGTTGATTGCAAGCCAACTTGAAGAGCGAGGCGGCACAGTCGAATCGATCGAAGTGACAGGATACGACGGTACAACTGAGGTGCTTCCGAATGCGGCACCAATGCAACATGAGGTGACCGAGCGCCTCCTTGATGGGTTGCTTGGTAGGAGCCTCAACGATGAGGAAATAAAACAATCAATCAACAGAATGGGTGGTGCATTCCTAGGACGCAGCCGGGTGAACGGTGCACCAGAACGAGCACCAATGAACATGGCAGACGTGGTCGACGGAGACACGATTCTTACCTTTGAAATGCCGAGGTGGCGCTTTGATATTCTTCACCCGATCGACCTGGTTGAGGATGTGGCAATCGGACACGGTTTCGAAGACCTTGGAACCGACGTTCCCAAAGCGCCATTGACGGCTCTGCCAAGATCAGACGGCCACATTCGAAGACGGATTCGTGACTCCCTCCAAGGCCTTGGACTAATGCAGATACAATCCCTCACGCTTTCAAACGATACAGATCAATTCGAGGCTATGCGATGGCCCCCCATGGGAGAAGTGACCCGGATCACCAATCCAATCACAATTGAGCACACCCTTCTTCGACAGTACCTCCTGCCTGGATTGTTCCGCCTTCTTGCATCAAATCGACATCACGACTTACCTCAAGCCGTGTACGAATTGGGCACGGTTGTGCGCAATCACACAAACAGCGACAGGTTTGCATTCTTAGTGGCTGAACAAAATGGTGGATTTGCTGCAGTCCGTGGACGAATTCAGGCAATAATGCGCGATCTAGGTTCGGACACCTACACGATCGAAGCCCTCGGAGGAAAGATGGGGCCTTGGCTCACCGGGCGATCTGCCAAAGTTCTCGTCAACGGCATCCATGTGGGTTGTTTTGGTGAAATGGACCCTCACATCGGCGAACATTACGAACTCAAAGTACCACTCAGCGGAGCCGAATTTGACATTCAGGAACTCGAGCGTGCACTCCCCGACCCTGTCTGAGGCCTCGAGATGTGCGGAAGGTTCGCATTGGCAACAAATCCTATTGAATTAGCTCAGGCCATTCAAGCCGAACCATTGTCTGAACTCACCCCCTTTGCACCAACATGGAACGTTGCCCCGACACATTGGGTCCCAGTTGTGACTCAAAATGGCATCACACAGCGATCGAAAGCACCTCGGCATTTCCGATTGATGCGTTGGGGTCTTCGACCACAGTGGGCCAATTCGACCACACATGAGCCGAATAATGCACGAAGCGAAACCGTACATGAGAAGCCCATGTTCAAACAGGCATGGGCCCACCGGCGTTGCGTCGTACCAGCAGACGGTTGGTATGAATGGATGAACACGGTTCAAGGAAAAGTTCCATGGTACCATCACCGGATGGATGGTGGAACATGCTGGTTAGGAGGAATATGGGAGAGTTATTCATCCCCAAGTGGTGACCACATCGAATCGTTTGCATTGCTCACTGTGGAAGCAAATGAAGACGTGTCAGAAGTTCATCACCGCATGCCACTCTTGCTGGAAATTGATGAAATTGAACGTTATCTTGGTGGCGCAGATTTGCGCAGCCAGCCGCTTCCTATGCGCATTGACTGTCACGTGGTGAGCCGTGAGGTGAACGCTGTCAGCAACGATGGGGCTCACCTGGTCGAGCCAGTACCAACATTATGGTGATCAAGCGTAAGGTTGGTAGACACCTTCGCTGTTCTTCGTATGAGCCACCGGGTCAAAGGTTCCATCTGCTCGCCTTTTGTAGTGGTAACCGTCCGTATGGTGAATCCAAGTGATTTCGCCTTCTTGTGGCTGTTTTGTTTCAACAAGCGTGTCAGCTGAGGCAACCAAGCCGTCGTAACGCTGGGATTGTTCTTCTGCCCGATGTACCGTCGCATCGCCGCTTCCAAAAAAGGAAAGCGCTGCCTTGTAGTCTTCTTGCTGCTGTTTGGATTGTTCTTGTTTTTCCTCTGTTTCGTCGGTTTTGCGATACATGATTGGGGCGGGTGCCTCTTCATCAAGCGAAAGCGGCTGTTTCTTTTTCCCGAAGGGCCACAATGGGGGCATGAAGTTGCCCAATCACATCTCGTTCATGAACAATGCGAACAGGCAATGACACATGAAGGGGGTCAGGTTGAAGTGGCAAATGGCGTGGACCAAGCATGCGCTGGGGACTCATCATGGCGTTGCTCATGCTCCAGTGCGCACTGCCAATGGTGTCAACATTTGCTGATGCTGAAGCGATTGACGGCAGAGAAACCAGCGCCACATTAATTGGGTTTTCAGAAACTGTTGTTCACCGCAATGAATTGGTCGAAGTCCCGTTCACACTGCACAATACAGGAGACAACGAGGCTTCTTTCACCATCGATGCACCAAATATCCCTAGTGATCTGGCTGTTTCTGGATTGCCCCTTACCCATACACTGGAGGGTGGCTATCTCAAATCCCTGAAATTCAATCTGAGCGCCAGTGCGACTGCTTCGTTTGGATCACTTGAGTTCCCAGTCATACTTTCCGTAAGCGACAGCAATTGGTCCTATGAAACAAACCTGAGCGTGCTGATTGCCCCATATTCCCGCTTGGACTTTGGAGTGCAAGGCGTATCTTCATTCATCAGCGATGCAGGAACGAGAACCTCAGTAGCGGTGAACATCACCAATAACGGATCTTATGATGATGATGTAACGTTCAACCTGTACACACAAAGTGGATGGAATTGGGGCTGGATCATGAATAATTCGGACGGAGTGAATGCATTTGAAACCCTTCAACCCGGCCAACTGGCTTACGTCTATGTCTGGGTCGATGTTCCCGAAGTGATTGACGGTTCACCCCTAGCAGGAAACGGTCCAAGGTTTCAATTGAAAGCAGTATCAAGCGTCGATAAGGCTATTTCGCAATGGTCCTTTGATCTTCTTATGAAAACATACAAAAACGCCTCAATCGATGTCAAGGGTCCCGATTTGGTGTTAGATCCTGGTGCGAATGGTCGAGTTGAAGTTGATGTTCGAAATGTCGGGAACACCGATAATCGACTTAGCATCACCCTCCAAGCGATTGATTCGGGAGGGGTCCCAATTGATGGGGCGCCACTTGATGACAGGATTTCAGTTGACGGATGGACCATGGCGCTGTTCAATGGCTTGGAAGGCTTGGAACTCGCACCGAATGAAACCCGCTCTATTGAAATCGGTTTCCAAGCCCCCGGAGATTACACTGGTTCAATCGACGTCAGAGTCAGGGTTTTTGCCGAAGGCGCTCCAGAACGGGTAAGAACCGTCGATGTTGGAGCCGCAATCGAATGGAGGCGCAACGCAACCGTACAACTCCAAACTGATGAGTGCCAATCTTTGTTGCCCAATGAAAGTTGCACCGCCTCCATCTATGTTGAGAATACGGGGAACGCTCGAGACACCTTTGCGCTTAATCTTCTCGAAGTTCCTTCTGAAATTTCGGCCACACTTCTGGCCTCAAGCATCAGCCTCAACCCTTACGAGTCAATCTTGCTGGAAGCTGTATCCATAACCGCATCGGCTGAAGCACTGGCTTTCACGATTGGAGAGGTTGGCGTTGAAGTCAAATTAGGTGGGAGTGAATCCTTAATCAGCACAGTGAGAGTTCCAACCAAAATAGCACCAGTTTGCCTGTGGGTTTTTGAGGACATACGGGAAGAAGTGGATGCAACAGGGCGGCTCTCCATATCGATGACAGCGAGGAACGAAGGTAATGCAGTGGATGGACTTTTGGTCCAACTTCAGTCTTCGCATTCTACGCCTATGTCCTTTATCCCGCCATTCATAGCAGTCTATGAACAGGGCGTAGAGAACCCCCGTTCGTATGAGATCACTGACATACCGATAGGATTTAATTTTACCATTGAGGCCTGGATTGACTTACCACAGGACCAAACAAGCAATGGAACAGTGTTTGTCAACACAACAGTGCGTTCACAATTTGCCCCGGATGAACCGTTCGTCCATACCTCCACTGGTGCTTACCTTGGCATGGCATGGCAACCCGGAGAGGAAGAAAGTGGCTGGTTTGACGTAGGCGCTATCTTTGAAGCAACCATGGGTATCCTAGGTGCTTGGATTTGGGTTATATTATCGGTTATAGCATCAGTTCTGATCCTCCAAAAGGCCATCTCGGCTCGTAAAGAGCGAACCATGGAACAAGCCTTGTTTGCTGAGTTGAACGCACCAAAAGAGGTTGGCCAAGCCGAAGATTGGATGCAAAAGTTCCAAGAAAAGCAAGCACCAGAGCCAGAGGTCGCAGTCATGGCAGTTTCACCGCAACACTTCCAAGAAGCATTCACCAACCGTGCAGGGGTACCTACAGCCGCACCAGAGCCCGTTCTTCCTGAAGTTCATGGTGCCGCTGCGCTCGCTTTGGATGCACAGGACAACCTTCGCACCATTGGAATAGCCGACGATCTACTCTCAGAAATTACCTCAGGAAATGTCGCCCAAACAATGGGAGACAAATCGGTATTACCAGATGTAGAAGTAGCTCAAAATCAGACTGTTCGACACGATCCAAAGGGGATTTTAGGAACCGAAAAAACCGGTAATGAAGCCTCCAGTGTACCTTTGCCTCAAGCCCCTTCAATGATTGATCTCGACGATTTGGACGTGTGAGCCCGTGATGTGGTCTGCAGGAGTGGATGAAGCGGGGAGAGGCCCTGTGATTGGGCCGTTGGTTGTTGGAGCCGTGGCCGTTCCTCAAACAGATGTGGCGTTGTTGATTGAATACG
>MDSY01036734.1_pt1 | contig 18341 bp, 15 predicted proteins | sample 811131 | NCBI WGS metagenome assembly MDSY01 (sample SAMN05326643, study PRJNA326480) | marine metagenome | isolation source: seawater | place: Atlantic Ocean: South West | collected 2010
TGATACAACATATCATTATAAACGCAAGTACCAAGATACTCGAAATAGTAACCTTATTCATATAACTCACTGATTTTGCTTGTTATATAGTCAATTATTCTTATGCTTTGCTGAAAATAGCAACCCAAATTGTTAGCGCCTCTACACCATACCCCTAACTAAAGTGAGATCGACACGCCAATAATAATTTTTTATAACATATCAAAAGAAAAAAGAGAGTCGCAATATGCTAAGTATTAATGCGATAAACGACGGCATGAAACTCACGATGAGAAGTGAGCTCTTCTTTGAGTGGACTCATGCTTTTTGATGATACCGCATGAAATTCCGCATTCATTGTGAGCAATAAAGTGGCTTTCGCTGACAAGCGTTTCGGAAGAAAAGGTAGAAGACTTACTGGAAGAGAAGATACAATGGCCAAGGACGGCCGATTTGATACTTTAGTCGTCGAGTCCACAGGAATATCTGAACCCCTGCCTGGCGCTGAAACCTGTACTTGCCGATGAAATCGCGTAAGGCACCGACCCCTTCAATAATGATAGCGACAATGACGGCTTATTTGACGGCGAAGATCCCGAACCTTTAACACCGACCAACGACGCACTTACCGTTTCCGCCATGAGTGGTCTAGGCTTTATAGCACTTTTTCTTTCGATGCTCGGTTTGGGTGTAACTAGACAGAGTAAAAACCACACTCATTGATTAACGGCTATGACTTATAATAATTAAAGAAGACTAAATGCGCGCCAATGCCTCGGCCCGTTCTGCGACTGAATCATCGACCAGTTGAATGCCGCGCTCTATGCGCTCTCGATAGAGCACTTCAATCAACCACGCTAAAGGGCCACTCATCAGCTCATGATGCACTAATAAGGTATCGCCATTAGTCGTCTTTGACAGCCAGCGACAACGCGTACCTCGCGCTAAATAACCATACCAACCACCCGACTGCCAACACAACTCTTGCTCTGGTATAACCGATAAGACTCGGTTCTTTACCTGCCTAACCTCGTTGTCTAAATGCGCCTCTATCCAGACCACCTCGCCTTCCGCAATACGGCCTTTTATATTGGGTGAGTAACGATTCCATTCAGCGTAACCTTCTGCATGTGCCAACAGTGACCAGACGACCGAAGGATTAGCGGCAATTGTCACTTCATGACTGACTTCCCAATCTGAATCGATTATAACGGTCATGGCGACCAGCAAAGCCAACACTATCATTATTTTTTTAATCAATATCTCGCCCTTATTGCCATAACTATTGTCTGTAAAAAATTAATCATGCGAGCTTACAAGCTACAGTATTAAAATTCGCTTGTAAAATAAGCTAGTCTCAATGGAAATTAATCATATTTAAGTGAAACCAAACACGAGCAGTCGTATGGTGTTCCTTAGAGGGAAGTCATTATCAGTTAGGAGACCTTTAGGTGAAAAAAGAAATTAGCAGCACGAACCCAGTTGATTACGATGCCGTAGAGACAGCGCAGCATAAAGGGATTCGCGATTGGGTAAAAGAACACTTAAACGGTGAGGTCACTGATGTTCGTCGGCTAGAGCGTTGGCGACCACAATGGAAAGTCACTTACCTCGCTAACGGTGAAACAAACGCGGTATTATTTCGAGGCAATCGCTCGATTGCAGGTAAACAAGATTTAAAGTTTGAAATGGAAGTCATGCAAGCACTCGAGGCGAATGGGATAAAAGTCCCGCATATTTATGGCTGGGTCGATTCACCCAAAGCCTTTGTGATGGACTGGATTGATACTGAAGACCGCGCGCCCGGCATGTTGCATACGGCGATTGACAATCCCTCAACGATGAGTGATGAGCGCTGGCAGGCAATGCTGAATTATATGGAGCACCTCGCGGCGATGCATGCCGTACCCGTCAGCGAATTCACTCATATTAAACGACTCAGTGCGCCACCCAAAACCCCAACCGAAATCGCCTTGCACACTACCGAGCGCATGTATGGCGTCGGTAAACAAGCTGGGAATATTGATCCGCCGCTCGAGTTTTTACAGCAATGGTTACGTCAAAATGTGCCTCAGCATCGCACCGAAGCCCACTTTATTGCCGGTGATGCGGGCCAGTTCATGTCAGCCGGCACCGATGTCTTAGCATTACTGGATTTTGAAATTGCCAACATTGGTGATATTCATTGGGACCTCGCCTGCTTTCGCGGTCGCCACCCCTATGAAAATATGGGGGATATCCCCGCCCTATACCGGCGCTATGAAGCGGTCAGTGGTCGTCAAGTAGATCTGACTGCAGTGGCTTATCACACGGTGGCTTTCTTGCAACTCTCGGGCATTGGCGCCACTTTTTTCATGCAACCGAATGCCCATGGCGGTAATTGGATCGAAGGCGCGCTGGAATACGCCAGTATCACTCGAAGAGCTTATGAATCGGTTGCTGAATTACAAGGCATTAGCCTTGACTACGATCTTTATTTACCTGAACCGACAATTAAACGCTGGGAAGATTCGGGGCTACAAAAATTATGCGTCGATATAGAACGCCTGCCTACCTCACGTGGTTTTGAACGCTGGGAGCGAGATCTTCTGCATTCAATTCCTCAGTTCTTGCTGAATCATGCCCGCTATCGCGATTGGTTTGAGCATGAAACAGTGGCCGACTTTAATGCCTTAATGCAGACCTTAGGGCACAATATAGTCGCCAGTAATTTAATTGACGCCGACCAAGCGGCACTGCAAGTGATGGCCGACATGCAAAGCTCAATAAGTGACGCTACGATGAGTCAAGCTAAGCTTGATGCGGCTTGGGTTCAGGTACAACATAAGCGCATCTTGCGGTTTTCAATGCTTATCGCTGGGACCAACCCTGACAGCGAGAATCCGCTATTTCATCGGCTCGACCCCATCTTCGAACCAACCTGATAGTCCGGTTCGAATAAGACGAAAAATGAAGGGGACCTGATTGGCTTCCTTAGGCTTCCTTTCGCCCAAAAAGCCGCGGCAATTCACTCACAGCTCACAACTCTTTTCAACAAAAAGTTTTATCTTCTCGCTACCCTCATCAACCCTAAAACCAACATTGACAGACCCAGCGCTAACGAGCCTACCCAACCTACAGTCGGCACTGAATGAACGGAGAGCCCTTTACCAAAATGCTCATCCATAACAGTTTGCGCGATGCCTTTTAAATCGGTGTTGAACCCTGTGTCATAAGAATACGCGGACAAATCAACACCATACAGTGCGTTCAACCAGACAAGCGAACCGGTGGTCGCAACTATGTCACCTTGATGCCCTTTTGTGTCAGTAAAAAGCGAGTTTGCTGCGAGGCCTTGAAAGGCAACATCATCTAATAACACATCGTCGTCGAACATTTGCCTGAGCGTTAGCGCTGCTTGGCCCGTAGGAATCGTAAAAAAAGTGGTGGACGGGAATTCGTCGCGCAGCAATTCCAACAGGGTTTGATGAACCCCTCCATACATATAGGCCTCCCACGCTGCTTGCATGTTGTTGAATCCAGCCGTTTCAGCCGTCTGCTGCCAAATACTGGGGAAGTCTGGTGGCGACAGGGATATAAACACCTTAATGTTAGGGTTGTTTTGTAATGCGTAGTGAATCCATTCACTGTAGCCATCGGTGGGGTTCACTATCCCCTCTGGGTTAGTGGGAACCATACCCAAAATATCTACGCCACCGGCATCTAAGGTTGCTTTAATTAATCGGTGCTCATCGCCAATGTCACCCGCCCCATCGTCATTCCAAAAAGAAATAGGCCAGCCGTTGTCACCGCCTCGAGTCACCACGGTGTCTGTATGGCCGGCATAACCAGCATCAATGGCCAGATCTCCGATTCTATTCGCATAGGGTTTAAAAAAACTATTGCCCATCAGTAGCATGTTATAGCCGTTAGTAGGGCCCTCTGTGCTTTCGAGTAATGCAATCATCTCCGGCAAATAGTGCGAAGTGGAATATTCGTTGCTCCACTGACTATTGCTATCTTGAAAGTCACCCCACATGTCTTGATAGAGGGTGTAGCGATCCTCAATACCCATTTGGCTATACTTAGCCTCAACCGGCGCCACGTTGTCGGGGGCATGACCATCGGACGAACCCCACTCCGGCCCATACACCAAATACGTCAGCGGGGCGTCAGCCGTGACCTCAGCGGCTGGGTCCCAAACGGTCGTGTTCACCCACACACCCTGAGGCAACGCGTTGTACATATAGATTCCTACAATGGCCGAATGCGGACTGTGTGCCAACTTCCAGCTGAGGACCGAACCGCGTGATCGGCCGCCAATAATAATATTATTGGGGTCCATGTTCCACGTAGCTGCATTGGCGCGAACATAATCGAAAACCTCTTGCGCATCGGCCCATCCAGTGACTAAGTCAGTGGCTTGACCCGACAATGACCCAACTGACCCCCAACTGACGACTGCATAGCCATTGTCGAGCATCGCGTCGGCTTCTTTCTCGGTCAAACTGTTAGGACTGCCGCCATTGGCATGGGCCCAAAAGAAAATACCCGAGGGCTCAGCAGCTACGGGCACGGCAATGTTCATCCACTGCCGCGCCTCAGGACCATAAGCAACATTGGTATAATCCCACTGCAGAGCATAGGCCTTCATACCCAATAGTGTGACGGCAGCAGTTGCGAGGACGAAAACGGTCATAAAAATGTGATTTATTTTTTTTGTTATTAACATCGCTCATCCTCTACTTCTAACAACAAGCTTGCAAAGTAAAACACATGGTAGCGCTTTACGACCCAAAGAATAGCGATAAAACTACCCTTTGAGCGTCTAGATCCGCCTTTTAAACTTAAACCATTAGTCCTAAAAGCGTTGTTGTTGATCATGCTTCTGTCGGTAGATCGCTTTGTTTTGTCGATTTAAATCGCGCTGAACCAACGCCCGTTCTTTTTTGGTAAATTGCCCATCAGATTTAAACCGCATCTCTTTTCGCTGAGTTTTGATTTGCTGTTTACTGAGCTTGGCGGCTTCTCTTTTCGTTAATTCACCACTGACAACGCCTTGCTGAATGCGCGCTTGCTGCTTATCTTGCTGCTCATTAATACTGCCAGCCATCAGACTGGTGCTGCAAAAAATCGTAGTAATAACGGTAAGCTGTTTCACTAATTTCATGATGATCTCCTTTTTTATTGGTGTAGTACGTTGGTTGAGTTCACTATAAAAAAGAAGTGTCATTCAGATATGTCATTAATCGCTTGAGTTGTATCAATTTGTAACGAACAGAGTGTTGATGATGATTGACACGCACCACAGGGATGGTTGTCTTGGCATAAAACGCTGAAACGAGGTGTATCGCGAATGGCACTGAATAATGATTGGAATGCGAGAACTGACAGGCAGGGGTTGTTAAATAAAAAAGAGACGTTGTCGAGAATATTTAACAGCACTTGAGAGAATGTTCTTAAGTGCTGGTATTCATGATGTTATTTACTCAGCGTCGGAGCGTTGCACTGGCTCGAAAACAAACCCGGCAAAGTCATTAGCTGCCACGTCGGCAATACGGTCATAATACATAGCGCCGCCTAAGTACGCAGAAAAATAACGCGGCTTACCCTCAACATTCGCCCCTGTCCACCATGAGTCAGTTCGCGGAAAGAGCGTGAAGTTAGCAATAGTGGTCACTTCGTCAAACCAAGCCTGCTCACTGTCAGCTACCGGTTCAACAGAACCTAACTCTTTTTCGCGCAGGTGGTCCATGCATTTTCCTATCCAATCCATTTGGCGCTCGGCGCCTAATGGCATATTATAAAATACGCCCGGCGAACCAGGACCGTGAATCATAAACAGATTAGGAAAACCGCCAATCGTCATGCCGAGGTAATTGTGGTAGCGCTCATCCCAGCGTTCTTTTAAACTCACTCCTCCACGTCCTTTCGGATTGAGACGCAACATCGAACCACTGATCGCATCATAACCCGTTGCTAGCACGAGCATATCGATAGGGTGTTCACCACTTTCAGTGATTACGCTGGTCGGTGTGAAACGTACAATGGCGTCATCACGCAAATCAATCAAATCTACATTGTCACGGTTATAGGTCTCAAAGTAGCCTGCATCAAGAATGGGACGTTTTGTCATAACAAAATGATCAGGCGACAACTTACGAGCAGTTTCGGCGTCATCAACGATTTCGCTAATTTTTTTGCGAACGAAATCAGACAGTGTTTTGTTCGATTCTTCATTGACTGCAATATCGCTGTAGAGTTTAAGGAATATCTGAAAACTGCCCTGCTCCCACAACGATTCATAGAGTGCTTCGCGCTCCTCTGGCGTGTCATCAAGTGCAGATCGTGATGGATTAGGACCCGCAGGAAAACCACCCCCGTGAGCGCGCATTTTCTCTATCAGTGCGTCCCAATTAGAACGCACATCATCCAAGTCGTCGTCTGTGAGCGGCCGGTTACCTGCCGGAAAAGTAAACTGTGCAGTGCGCTGCAACACGGTTAAATGCGACGCTTCTTTAGCAATCTCTGGAATCGACTGCACACCTGAGGAACCCGTGCCAATAACGGCTACACGCTTCCCTTCAAAAGACACGGGATCATGCGGCCAACTGCCGGTGTGGTAACACTCACCAGCGAAATCATTAATGCCAGCAATGTTTGGCCGATTAGCTTTTGATAACGCCCCCACAGCACAGATCAGGTACTGCGCGGATGCACATTCACCTGAGCGGGTTTCGATGGTCCAGCGTTGAGCCACCTCGTCGTAACGAGCGTCTTGCACCCATGTATCAAACTGAATATCACGCCGCAGGTCAAACTTATCGGCCACATGTTCGAGGTATTTTAACACGTCTGATTGCTTAGATTGAGTTTCTGCCCAGTCCCACTCTTGCATTAATTCATCAGAAAATGTGTAACAATAAAAAGGACTACCGGGCCCATCGACTCGTGCGCCTGGATAGCGATTGTACCACCAAGTGCCACCAATATCTGAAGCACCATCAAAAACACGTGCCGTTAGACCCATTTCTCGCAAATGATGCAGCGCATACAGACCACTGACCCCTGCACCAATAATAATAGCGTCATAATGATGGGTTGGTTCGTGGCTGTGCGGTGATTGCTGCTCTGAAGTCACTGATACACCTCGTTGGTTGATTTGACATATGCCCTATTGTAGGTCAACTAATGGGCTAAAATACTTATATAATATTAAGGTTCTAATAAGGGCATCGTCGAAAGGACATACAGCAAAATGGTTGGCTTCAAACCGGTGTGAGTCATCCGATTCATATTTTTTTTGCCGCCTCGACGGCAACAGAAGATCCTCGACTCACGGCCTTGACCCAAGCACCAACCCAGAAACCGCGGCATTGATGGCTTAAATGTGACTCAGCATCAAGTTTATGATGCGCTTCTTCCTCACAACAGCGTAATAGTAACTGCAGCAAGGAATCACTCTGCGCGGTACTGATTAGATAATTAATTTGATGGTTATAATGCTGTTCGACAAAGGTCTCGACAGCTTGAATGGTGCGGCAAAAGAAAGAATATCCAAAGAGTGACGAAAATAGACCCAACCCAAAGCCCATTAGTTTCCAAAGGGGGATCAATTTACTTTGTTCAGTAGTAGAAATCAGGTGAGACATTACCAATAAATGATGGCGCTCTGTTACGCCATGCTCTAGTGCCATTTGCCGGATAGCCTTCGACCAAAAAGCCAGCGATGCTGCTTTGTAAATAAACACTGCGCCGGTTTCACCGGCATGATTGGATCGCATCCACGGAGTTAGGTCTGAGGGCACCAAAACGTCATGGGCCGCATAATGGTTCAAAATAGCTGCCTGTTCATTGCCAAGGGCTGATTGCCCGTTGGTCTCAAACCAGTCAGACCTCATTGCATTGTCCGCCAAGTCAATAACGAACTCGGTGGTATCGTAATAAAACAGAACAACTTTATAACCGTTTCAATTATCTTGAACCTGTCGATTTTGATTCAATCTTTATTTGAGCTAACCATGAATCTTGACGCTGTTCAGCGTCGTAAAACACCGCTGCGGTCAAGAAAACCATGAACAAAAGTGCCACGTGACCAACAAAACTGGCACCGACAAACAGCACACTACCGACGTAGATACCGGAGGCCGCGCACCACATCCATGAAAGAACCGTCATTACCCAAAAGCGTGAAACAGGGTCAGGAATATGACGCAGTGGATTCACATTAGCGTCCATCACGGCTTTATAAGATTCGTAAACACGAAAAAGTGCTATTTTTATCATTTTTATCGCCTTTTAATTAATAAGTATAGTAGACATAAATACGGTCGATTAATGAATCTGGATCTTTGTCAGGACTTTTGGCAATAAAACGGCCTCAACTCTTTGCAACACATCAGAGCTAGGGGCAGCAAAAAGCTGTTTTTACCCATTTCCAGGGTCGTGTCACCTGTAGCGAAAGCAAGAATACCTTTGGGTTATTTATTTTGAACATTAAAAACGGATTCATGGGCTAGAGGTGTCATCGATAAAACAGCAGACTGGCGCGTCTATTGCTGGCGCGTTCACTCAGGTTAGCAAAGAAAATAGCAACTATCGTTCGTCATGGGTTAAGCGTGACGTTGCACTCTTAAGGCACGCCCTAATCGTTGCCGACCTAATGCCTCGCCATAGGTATCGCCGTTTTTCCAGGCGCATTGGCCAGCAATATAGACCTGCACAACAACACCGTCAGAACGATTAACCATGACCTCATTCTGAAACTTCTCGTTCCATATTTTTTTGCGTTGAGCGTTAATGTCGTGCGTTGCTAAATGGTCTGGATTAATAAGCACGATATCGGCCTGAGCACCCAGAGTAAGTGTGCCAGTATCAAGCCCAAAAAATTCAGCAGGCTCGGTCGTTAATCGCTTAACCGCCGCCGCCACGCGGTTCACGCCCGATCGTTGCGCTAACCGCAAGGTGTTTAGATTACAGTCGTAAAAAGCGAGATTAGTGAGATGGGCACCGCTGTCATTAAAGCCAGGCAATGCATGCTTGTGAAATAAAATCTGCTCAACTATGTCTTCATTCATATTGGCCGAATCAAACCACCAGCGAAATTTTGTGTCATAAAGCCGAATGCCTTGTAAAAAGAATTCGGTCGTGGTGGTAGTGTTCGCTGGAAACTGCGCGAACGCCTCGGCTTCTAATGTAGAAAGAGCACCTTGCTCACCGTCTGTTTGTTGAAACACTTGCAAACGATCAAATACTCGTTGCATGGGTTGGCCGTTCCATGCCGCGATGGGCGTATCATCAAAAAACATTTCATCCATGTCCATCTGAAATGTAGCGCGATCAGCCATCGTGGCTGACTTTGACGAAGTCGTTGACTCTTTCACCTTTTCAACTCTTGCCCAATCAAGCCTAAAGCGTGCCTGCCAGTCCGCATTATCAAGCAACGCACGACGCCCCAATACATCGTCTGGTTCACACGCAATGAGTTCACGGGTTGATTCTAGCTCTTCAAATATTGGGGCAACAATGCCATCAGACCACATTCGGAAATTTGCACCGAGTGCCTGAAAATGCATCTTGCCACGACAAGCCCATGAATTTATCACGCCAGCCAAGGTCAGCATTAACTTCCATATGCCTGGCGTATTATTGAAATCTATGGCCGTTAGTGCAGAGATCCGCAACGGTTTACGGAAGAACCAACCGGCACTCCAAAAAAATCGCTTAATAGTTCGACCCATTCGCTCGCCATCAGGATTGGTTTGCCATACTCGGCCATACTCACGAACGATGTCTAAAGCCGGTTTTAATTCTTCGTCTTCAGCAAAGTGAGCTGGAATTCGACAGTCTTTATGTGGGTCATTCGACAAGTAATGAAAGACAATTTGATCGGTTGATAGGCCTAAGTAACCCTGCACCATAGCCTCTCGTAATAAGCGCTCCATTTCTGCCGTTTCTGCATCAGTGGGCTTACGTGTCACCGAATCATGCACACCCATCACTTGAATACGTAGCATTGAATGCGGCACAAAAGCAGCAATATTAGGCCCTAGCGCAATGTCTTCAAAATGGCGAAGATAATCTTCTGAATTGTCCCAATACATAGCATCGGCACAGCGTTGTAAAACACGCTTAGGGACGTTTTCAACGCGTGTAAAACAGTCAACTATCGGGTTGTCGCCGTTTTTATTTTGAGCCCCATAGATTGTCCCTAACGAACAGTTACCAACTAACACAGTGGTTGTGCCATGGCGTACAGCTTCACCTAAGCCAGGGTTAAGCTCTACTTCAAGGTCAAGGTGAGTATGAATATCTAACAACCCTGGCATTAGCCAAAGACCACTGGCATCAACAGTAGCTCCAATCTGATCAAAACTCAGTTGAGGCCCTAGCGCGAGTATTTTGCCATCTTTAATGGCAAGATCACCAGACTGCGGCGGTGTGCCCTCGCCATTAAAAATTAAGGCATTTTGGATTAACACATCGCAACTTTGCATTGATACATTAAGGTCTTGAGCTGTCATTACTTTTACCTAATTATAATTATTTTAAACCGTTTTAATACCCGTGTATTTACTGGCGTATTTCAATGCCGATATACGATGCACGAGCCTGCGTTCGGTATAATCCACCACGGCATAATGCTGTACCGCTTGCTGATCCCAGATTAATAAATCACCGACCTGCCATTGATGGCGATAACTAAACTCAGGCTTTTGCATATGCTTGAACAGCAACGTTAGAATCGCCTCAGCTTCTAAAGGCGGTAAGCCCTCAATAAAACGCGTATAGGTTTCATTAACGCTTAACCATTGTCGTTGCGTTACTGGGTGAGTCTTCACCACAGGATGCGAATGAATAAGCCCTTTTACTAAGGCATCGCCTACCATCGGTCCCAGCGGCATGCCACTGCGCCAACCCAGCTCATAAAGATGGCCATAATCATGAATGGCACTTAAGTCGCTAACCAGCGTTTTCATTTTATCCGACAACGCATCATAAGCCGCAGCCGTGCTTCTAAACGCCGTATCACCCCCGTATTGAGGAATGATTTTTCCGTGTAAAAAATTAATGATGGGGGGATATTCGAGAAAGGTTTCATCGCAGTGCCAAGAGTCGGCACGATCGCCTTTATCTGAATCAATAACGGTTAAATAAGGGATCTCATCATCAACCCCGAACTGATCCGTGGCATTGTGCTCGGGCTCGCCAAAAAACAAGGCGATTGCAGCATGCTGTTGCACGGTCATGCCGCTAGCAGGAATAGAGATGACTTGATGCCGATAAAGTGCGTCAGCAATCTGTTCAAAAATACCGTCGTTTAAAGGTTTAGAGAAATCAATGCCCTCAAGTCTTGCACCTAAAAAACCACCTATCTGATTGATTTTAATGCTCATTATGGCCCACACTATACGTTTTTATTGTTTATTTTATCAGCCTAATCCATTAATCAATATTACATAACTGACGGATCTTATCCTAATTATTTAGTGTCATTGGCACACTCTAAACCCCCAGTTAGACTATTTTTTGATCAAATGTTAGTGCTATTTTTTAATATCATCGAATTAAAAGAACTCAACGCAGGCTCAACAGCCAATACTGGCTTTATGAATGATAATGATGATGAAAAACAATCTACTATTTTTTGCAATTAACACCCTTGCCGTATTAAGTCTTGCACAAGAACAGACCTTCGCATACATCTGCCAAGCAAACTGCCAGCTACCGTCATGCCAATGCCCGTTACCCAACCATGACAATGCCCGTTACCCAACCATGACAATGAACTGAGTAGCGATGGCATACCTCAATTTATTCTCATCACTTTTGATGGCGCGCTGCAAGAGACAACATTAGAGCTGTCCAATAAAATTGCCACTGAGAACAACCTTAATCCTAACGGAGACGATATTCCATTCACTTATTGCGTTAGTACTCATTACAGCAACTACCATTTAATTCAACAATTACATGCTAAGGGTCATGAGATTGCGGTTCATACAATGACGCATACCACTGATCTCAATTCATCTTACGATGAATGGCATGCAGAAATTAATGGCACTAGAAACGCTTTATCTGAACTTGGTCAAATTCCTATTGAGGATATAGTGGGGCTTTGTGCACCTTTTCTAAAGCACAGTGATCTCTCAATAGCCGTCTTACACCAGTCTGGTTTTTTGTATGACAGCTCTATTCCTGAATCGCCCGGCCACCTATCGGTCAATGATCAACAGTGTATTTGGCCCTACACACTCGATACTACAGGTGCTCAAGCGTGTCATGTTGACCAATGCCCCCCTTTAAGTTGCCCAGGCCTTTGGGAAATACCGATGTGGGGCCTAGTAGATCAAGCAGGACGCGTTGCTGGTTTTATGGATCCAACGGGAGATTCCGCTAGCCTAGAGAGCTTATTAAAATATAACTTTAATCAACGCTATAACGGTAATCGAATACCCTTAGGTATTTTTTTACACGCAGCTTGGTTAGCTAATCCAAGCAATGCTGAAGCTCTTAATCAATTCATCGCGTATGCAAATAGCTTTAATGATGTCTGGTTTATCACTAATCATCAGCTGATCAAATGGATAAAAAATCCAGTGTCTGCAGAAGCAATGACAGACTGGGAACATCTACAAAGACCTGATTATTCAATAACTGAAGAAAAAGCCGACGGACTCGATAATGACAATGATGGCGAGATCAACAAAGATAGTGTGAAGTCTTGTAGCTATTCATTTTCAAATTTCATCACTACTGCCGTCGATTGTCCTATAGCTTACCCTGAACCAGAATTTGTACCCTTTTGCCAAGTCTCGACATCAGAAGTTCTGAGTGACAGCGTCAACTTAATTTGCTCAGAACCCCCATGGGACCCTGATCATACTTATACCGGCGGGGAAACTGTTGCCTACAATGAACGGATATATAGATCCTTGTGATGGGCAGGAAAAGCCAACCCTAGCCTAGGAAATGCTTGGTTAAACTTAGGGGTTTGTTTGCCAACGGGCGGCTTTGGTGGCCATATTAGTGGCGACGGTCAACGATGTTTTGCCGTCGGCAGCAGCACAACGTTTAATTTTATAGCTGATAGAGATTATCAAATTGATACCATCACCGTAGACGGTATTGAAATAATAACTGGGGAAAAATATACCTTTAACGACATAGATAAAAATCATGAGTTACAGGTAAGTTTTATACCACGTCAAGCGGCATATACTGTACCAACAACCACTGAATACGGGCTTATCTTTTTAGCGGCGTTACTGACTTACTTTAAAAAACGGCTGTAGGCTTCTGTAGGGTGTTAAGCGTGACTGCAAAATTAACGGCTTTGTCAACACAATAGCTGACAGATAATCATGGCTTAACGACTGCGACGTACAACAGTAAAACCGATTAAAGCAGACCCAAGCAGCACCACAGTGGGTGGTAAGGGCACTACCGTTGCGTTAATTTTGTTATAGGTATAATCGACCCGTGCAAAAGGCGCACGACCCCAAGTCGACCAACCTTCGCTGACGTAAGCAGCATCACTTAAGCTGACATTGACATTAAGCACTCCATCAGCCAAAAAGTTAGCGGTTGTCGCTGGCATTAATAAGATATCAACACTCATAGTGTAAGCATTGTCATTCACCGCTGTGACACTATAAACATTTGCGCTATCACGAGAATAGGCGCCATAATCAACCCCTTCAATAAAAACGCTGACCGCGTCTGTTGTCGACGTTGAAGACCAATCAGACTGCATGGCGATAGTCATAAAGCTTAGACTGCCCATTTGAGCATTGGGCGCTGATAGCGCAAAATTAAAATCCTGCCCGTCCACCGACTGTAAAACGGTAGACGATACAGAACTGTGAAATGCATAGGTAGCCGCAGACATAAAAAGCAGGTAGCTTACAACAACCTTAATAAGGATCTTCATAAATTCTCAACTTCAAAACTAATTTATAGGCTATTTATCAATTTACAGATAATAGTCGCTTATAAAGGTATAGCCTGAAGTACAAGATTATGCAGCATCGTTTATGAAGGGTAATACAAAATGGTGAAGCAGGTCACAAAAATAAGATTTAATTGAATTAATTCAATTAATTGAAAAAAGCGTGAAATCCTAACAGCAAACGGTAGCCGAAAAAGTAGTATTATGCTGCATTAGATTGATCATAACGGTGATTGAGGCTGCCAAAATCGGCTTTTTGAAACGAAAACACCTATGAATAAACTGCCTAACAGTAACCTCCATATCACCGGCACGGTTGGAACTTCTTCTATGGCTGATGGCATACAGCTTGAAGGGTTGATAATATCGCTAGGATCAGTTGACCCCAAGGTATCAATCCCCTCAAAAGCGCAAACTAATTGATCGTATATTGCGAGTTGCTCAGTCGTTAAATTAGTCAATGGCAATAAGTTATTGGTCTCGAAAGGGTCGCTAGATAGATCAAAAAACTCCTCAAAAACGTTATCCCGCCAAATGATCTTCCATTTATCAAGATGCATGGCTCGCTGGTGATTGGTGTAAGGACCCAACCCATTAGGCTGAAAATGCTCGGTAAAAATATAAGGCCTTTGCGCCATGGTTGGTAAACTTGGATTTTGTAAATACGGCACTAAACTCACCGATTCAGTTGCCGACTCAGTTGCATCATTATTGACACCGGCGATCTCAGCTATAGTATTAAAAATATCAATGGCAGCAATATAAGCCAGACTTTCGCTGCCTTCATCCGCCGTGCTGATGATGCTGGGACTTCGCACGATAAACGGCACATTAATTCCACCATCATACTGTGTTGCTTTTGCATGATTCGGTAAAAAAGGGGCCTGTGTAACACTCGACGGTGTGCCGTTATCACCAATAAAAATGATGGTTGTATCAGCTAACACCGCTACTGGCATACTGGCGATTATGCGACCCAATTCGGTATCCATTGCCTCAACCATTGCCTTGTATTTTTCCGTATTGGATGAAGTGGCCGTCACATCATTCGTTGTCAATGCAGGGTCTGGCGCGTGAAAAGGCGTATGGGGGGCATGGAAGGCCAACCAAATAAACCAAGGCTGATCGGCATATTCTTCAATTTTAGCGATCGTTTCATTCGCCGCATCAGTCGTTGCGTAAATATTATAATTATTTTGCACCTGCAGACTTGTGGAGCTTGAATTAGTTACTTTTGGCCAACTGTTGTAATCTCTAACAGCTCCACCTAGACTCCCCGAAAAATAATCAAAACCAGAATGAATAGGATGATTTCTATCCGCCGAAGCACCTCTTGAAGGATGCGTAAGATGCCACTTACCGATGGCTGCCGTTTGGTAAGAACTAGGGAGTATTTCAGGAATAATGGTCTCACTCACTTCAAGCTGTGCTTCGACAGGAAAGCCAACGCCCACTTGATGAGGGTATTTGCCAGTTAAAATGGTCGCACGAGTGGGTGAACAGATAGGGTTCGTGTAAGCGTTTCTGAACAACACTCCACTTGCTGCTAAGTTATCAATCGTTGGTGTGTGAGCAGGACTCGCGCCCTCGCCATCATGTCCATAAAGGTCATCGCGGCTATAGACCCCGACAGCATCAACACCAAAATCATCGGCGATTACTAGCAAAATATTCTCAGCTTTGGCCAAACTCATGCAGCACAACAAAACATTCACTAAAGTGACTAACGAACACTTGACGAGAAATTTTTTAACCATATTTGACAACACAATGATTAACACAAAAAATGAAGACTTTTTCGTCTTCGCTTTATATAGAGTATTGACCGTCTTTTAATTGCGTTGCTTAGCCGCACGTCACCCTAATAAACAGTGGCTAAATAGCACTTGAACACGCTGCGCATCTTCCCATGGTACTTTTAATAAATAGCTAGCGAATGGTAGTCGTATATAAAAACACTTCTATCTGCATTCAGCATGGTCGTTGCAAACAACTGACAAATAGAGTGTATTAACAATAATGTGATGATGATTAATCGTCAAGTGCAAGATGAAATCTATCTGACTCATAACAAGACCAACTCGCACAGCGAATAGTTTTATTTGACTCGCTGGTTAAAAACGATGACCATTAACTTGATACTTTAACCGCGCGCAGCTTGAGTAACTCTTCTATAAATTCTGAGCTCATTTTATTATCGAACATCAAGCTAACATGAAAACCATCGAGCCAATAGCACGACCAACCTGTTCGACGCACAATATCTTGTAGCGCTTCATTACTTACGACATAATCTGATCTCGCCAGAAACAAATGTACATTTTTTTCTTTTAAATCTTCCCAAAAAATATTTTTAAAAAAATTTTCTCTTTTTAGATTAATTAGTAAGCGCGCGTAACTAAGCCATGAAATACTCTTTACTTCAGCACTAATTAATGGCATATAAAAATCTGACTGCCCTTCATAGAGCACATACTTTTGTCGTGAAGCTTGTCGCACCGCAGTAAAGCCTGATAATCGGCCTACTTTTCGAAGGTATTTAAACGTGCCATAAAAAGATGGAAAAATTTTTGCAAGCGGTAATCGATTGGAAAGCCAAGGTGGAGCAAAGGAATACATGCCCTCAATGGTAAACTCTTTTGAATACGCGTTAAGCATTTCTAGACCAACATTACCGCCGTATGACAGCGTGACTAAAAAAAATGAGTCCTGCTTTAAGGCTAGACATATACGAGCGACATCGCTGGCAAATTGCGCTTCATTCATTGTTTTATTAGGACAAGCATCTGAGTAGCCATGGCCGCGCATATCGGGTGCGATTACATCAATGCCAACGCTCGCTAGCTTTTCGGCAATTAACAACACTCCGTTTGAATCGGAGGACAAGCCATGCAAGCAAAGCGCAGTGCCTTTTTCTGGGCCATTTTTCTTGCCATAATATCGAGTGCCTCGAAGAGACACCCCGTCTTCGGCCTCGACAACAAAATCTTCAGAATAATAGTCAGACATTGACAACCGACTCTTGATGATGGACGACTGTTTCGACAAGGTCGACGATTGTTTGAAGTGAATCAGAATTCTTGTGCCCTGTTTGAAACGTCTGAGCAACAGCAGAATAGCTAGGGTCAGATACAATATTCATAACTGCACGCCGAATGCTTGACGCCGATACAGCTAAAGGCGTTAAGGTTATTCCAGCGCCTACTTTAGCAACCCTCGCTGCAGTTCCAAATTGATCCAAAGCTTGGGGAATGCAAATTAAAGGCACACCAAACGACAATGATTCAATGATGGTATTTAGGCTCCCATGGGTGATGACAATTTTAGCCTGCGAAAGAACCTCAAGCTGGGGCGCATAATCAACAATCAGGGGATCACCTGGCAAGCTGTCATCCAGAGGGTACTTTGAACCGCCTCTGGTAAAAACCATCTGCACGGGAAGGTCGACACCTGCCTCTGCTATACGGCGAAAGTAGACATCACTGTCGGCAATTGTACCGGCTGAAACGTAAATAAGCGGCAAACCGTTTAGTCTCTCCCATGGAAAGCTAATCTTCTCGCGTGTATTTTTTTCGTAGGTAGGCCCTAAGTAATGAAGCCGTTTATCTGGATCGCCCGCTGAAAATTCCAGTTCCAATGGCATTTGCATAATATAATGCAAATCTGAAACCGTATCGGCCAAGCAAGCATGAGGTGGCAGTGAAAGCGTTTTTCTATAAGCATTGACTCGATAGAGCAACGGCTTGTGAACCTGATCTTTAATCGTGTTCAAAAATCGGTTTCGCAATCGTAACAATCCAGTATCAAACCCTTTCAAAGAAGTAAATTCTGGCGGAACAATAGGACGTTTTAAATGCGGTATGCCTGTTGAAAAACTTAACATGGGTATTTGCAGAAATTCTGCAACTGTTTTCACAGCATAAGATGTATCAGAAACCAACAAAAGATGAAATGAACATGGCTTTATGGTTTCGCAGAGGTTGCCTATGTCGTAGGCAACCATACCTTCATAATATTTCTCGTACACATTGCTGTAGGTATATAAACCTACCGCGAAGCGCCCAAGCATTCGGCTCAATTTTCTAATTCTAAATATACGACAAAACTTATAAAAAATGCCTAACATTATTTTATGAAAACGAAGAAAAATGTTTTTAGGCAAAGTATCTGGCTTCACTTCAGATCTTTTTATATAAACCACATCTAAACCAGAAGCAGATATCAGCGATGCCATCGGTATCTCTTCATATGCCACTAACGTTACTTTATGACCCATTGATTGCAGTTTACTGCCGATGGTGATCAGCGGGTAAAGACGACCTCTAACTGGATAACACAAAATACCTAACTTAGCCATGTAGTTACCTTTATAAAAAAAACAGCCGCCAAGACACTAAGGCATTACAACTGATATGTCGCAATAAGTAAA
>MDSY01016982.1_pt1 | contig 18338 bp, 15 predicted proteins | sample 811131 | NCBI WGS metagenome assembly MDSY01 (sample SAMN05326643, study PRJNA326480) | marine metagenome | isolation source: seawater | place: Atlantic Ocean: South West | collected 2010
ACGATTTGTAAGCTTAAAAACAAATCTATTTTCCAATAAAATCCGATAATCATTAAAAGAAACAATATCAGGCTGATAATAAAAAATAGTATATAAATTCAAAGATTTAGTAATAGGAATATAAAATTGTTGAAAATGAGTTAACCGTATTAATTGAGACGTTTCTAAAGTAGATAATTCTTCTAATTCATACATTAATCCCATATTAATACTATGAGAAAAAATTGTGGAATGAATACCATTACGACCAACAGATCCACCTACTAAAAAACGATGTTTTAATAATTTAAAAATATTAGACTGTTCCTGCAAAAAAAGATCATAACGAAAGGTATCGGAAACATAACGAATAAAACGCAAATGATAAAACGATTTATCCTGAATGGTGATATCTTTTTTCTTGGCATAATGCATCGTAGCAATTAAAAAAAGTTGTGTATATCGATCAGAAGAAAAAACATAATTAAGACGATAATCCGGTTTAAATGATAAATAATCATTATTCCCATCTAAAACATCTAAATTAAATGATAACTGTTGATTTAAACCTAAATCGGACTGTTTATTAAACGAATCAATATGAACAACAGCAAAAATGCTGTTAAAAAAGAGAACATAAAAAATTAGAATATACTTAATCATAATCTGTAAATAAGTTAGTATATTTAAAGCAATATTGAAAGTCTTTTACAACTTTATCATTGGAAACAATTTTATAATTACTTTGTCCAGCATCATCCATAAAAACAGGAGATGGCAAAGCATGCTTTTGAGTATGAAAAGAATACAATTCTTCTTTAGTAGGGTGATGATTAGCAACACAATTAATAGTTGTATTTTTGATACCTTGATTAATGACAGTATTGGTAATACCAACCACATCATCAACATGAATTAAATTAACATAAGCATCTTTATTAGCAACCTGTTTACCCGACAAAAAATGAGCAATACGTCTATCATAACCATAAAGTCCTGCGCAACGAAGAATCGTAACATCAACATCCATCAACGCCAATAAATAACGCTCAACATCATATAAAACACGTTGCCTTTCAGATGTAATAATAATTTCATCATCTTCCGAAACAAATGAATTAGTTAAAGAATAAACAGAGGTAGAGGAGGTGAAAATAATCCACTTGTTTTCAGAATTTAAGTCACAATAACGATTTACAAGTCCTTTAATTTGATCCAAATAAATAGTTGGCTCTAAAAAACGTCGCCGAAACGGTAAAGTAATAATTAAAATAGGAGATAAAAAAACGTCATCAGAGTCCACCAAAACATCACCTTTGTCTGAAACTGTAAGTAATAAAGTCGTGATACCTAAATCATTCAAAATACCTAACTGTTCTTGGCGAGTGGTTGTTCCAAAAACACGAACGCCATTCTGCTGTAAAAATGTAGCAATATGAGTTCCTAACCAACCACATCCTACAATACTAATCATACTTTTGATACAAAAGCTGTTTCCTTAATAGTACGATACTGATCTAAAACCCTTGCATCATGTAAAGAGGAAACATTAATCCTTTCTTCTTGATGAGTAAAAATATACTTAACAGCCAATTCAACCTTTTTACCATTTTTTGTATAAGGAATAGCGGATACTTGAAATATATGATTAGGACAATGGCGAGGCGATAATTTCTCTTTTATTAAGTGCTTTAAACCATGTTTTAAATCACTAGAAAAATCAACACCATGATCCGTTAAAACAAATAAAATCATACTATCAGTTTCATCAATATGAATAACAAGAGAATCCTGAATATAAGATTGAGATTCTATCAACCGATAAATTTCAGCCGTTCCAATCCGTATACCAGCACGATTTAAGGTTGCATCACTACGACCTAAAATCTTAACACCACCTTGTTCAGTAACAAGAACAAAATCAGAATGATTCCATATATTTGGATATTTATTAAAATAACTATTTTTATACACCGTAAAATCAGCATCATTCCACATATAAATAGGCATAGAAGGTACTGGTTTTTCACAAACTAATTCACCTTCAGAATTAATAACTGAATTACCAAATTCATCATAGGCTTTAACAGGAAAACCTAAACTAATCGATTGTAACTCACCTCGAACAACAGGCAGCATAGGATTACCTAAAGCAAAACAACCCACAATATCAGTGCCACCAGAAATAGAAGCTAATTGAACATTTGATTTTACATGTTGATACACATAATCAAAATCTTCTTCATAAAGAGGCGATCCAGTAGAAAGAATAACCCGTAAAGAAGATAAATCAAGTTCTTCGGCTACAGGTAAATTAAACTTCAAAGAAGCATTAATATATTTAGCTGAAGTACCATAAATCGTAATCTTATACTCATCAATTAATTTCCAAGTCGCTAATTTGTCTGGATAATAAGGGGCTCCATCAAAAACAACTAACGTAGACCCAGTAGCTAAGCCACTAACCAACCAATTCCACATCATCCAACTACAACTCGTATAATAAAAGAAAACATCATCACGCGTTAAATTACAATGCAATCGCTGTTCCTTAATATGTTCAATCAAAACACCTCCAACCGAATGTGTTATAGACTTTGGTTTTCCTGTAGTCCCAGAAGAGTAAAGAATATAAAGAGGATCATTAAAAGCAACTGCCTCAAATACTATATCGTTCGGGGAGTATAAATTAAAAATATCAGAATAAAGTGTGGTATCCTCATACTCAGTTGAGAGGGATTCTCTATCCAGTAAAACAAGTGAACGAGCACTAGTTAAAGATTGAATAACAGCTTGTATTTTATCCTGAATAGAAAAGGTTTTTCCTTTATAGCGATAACAATCAACATATAATAAACATTTAGGAGACACTTGATTAAAACGACTAAGAATAGCTTCCTCGCCAAAATCAGGAGAGACGGATGTCCAAACAGCTCCAATAGCTGCAACCGCTAAGAAAAACACCATTGTCTCTTCACAATTTGTAACAACAGCCGCAACTCGATCACCTTTAACAATACCTCTGTCACGTAAAAACTGAACACAGCAAGAAACTTTTTTGGTTAATTCCTTGTATGAGCTACGATTAATTTCTCCTGATTCATTTACATTAATAATGGCATCATGAGAATCAGAAAATTTTAAACAATTCTCAGCATAATTTATCTCAACACCTTCAAACCACTTTACACCAGGCATAACATCACTAGACATAACCTTAGAATAACTACCTTTATAAATAAGTTCCGAATACGAAAAGAAGTAATCCCAAAATTGTTCAGAATGTTCACAAGCCCAAGAATGTAACTCTTGATAAGTAGTTAATGAAACATTATACCGATTTGATATCGACTGCATAAATTGAGCCATTTGACTTTCAAGTTGTTCTTCTTCAGTAGGTCTCCATAAGATATTAGACACATAAAACTCCTTAAGTATTAATTAAAAATTAAAAATATTATATCAAAATTAAGAAACAATACAAAAACAAGTTTAATCCCAATGCTAAAATTACGTAATATAAAGACTACAAACAAACTAATTTATAAGATAAGCTTAAAAAACATTTAATATATATTAAATATATAATAGTATTAAAATTCCATAAACATTTAAATAAAAGGAAACTAAAATGTCAAAAAAGGTATTTATTACCGATTCAAAACGTACCGCTATTACAAACTTTGGAGGAACTCTAAGAGATCTTTCCCCTGTAGAAATAGGTGTTCAATGTTTAGAGAAAATCTTAATAGATACACCCGAATTAAAAAGCAAAACCGATATGGTTGTTATAGGAAACGTTTTATCAGCAGGACACGGACAAAATATAGCAAGGCAAGTAGCCATAAAAGCTGGAATAAACCAAGAAATACCAGCATTTACCATTAATCATGTATGTGGATCTAGTATGCAAGCAATTATTACAGGAATGAATTATATTCAAGCAGGAAATGCCGATATTGTCATTGCGGGTGGGACAGAATCCATGTCATCAGCCGTTTTTGCAATGCCAAACTATCGATGGGAAAACAAAATGGGGCATAGCTTACTGATCGATACGATGATACATGATGGATTATGGGATGCCTTTAATGATATCCATATGGGCGTAACGGCTGAAAACATAGCAAAACAATGGAAGATTACAAGAGACCAACAAGATGAATTTGCCTTTAAAAGTCAACAAAAAGCAAGTAAAGCACAAAAAAGTGGACTTTTTAAAGATGAAATCATCCCCATTACAATACAAACAAAAAAAGAAACAAAACACATAGAAGATGATGAATTTATCCGACATGACATCAACATAGAAAAACTAAAAAAATTAAAACCAGCTTTTAATAAAGAAGGAACGGTTACAGCTGGCAATGCATCCGGACTCAATGATGGCGCATGTTTTGTAGTATTAATGAGTGAAGAAAAAGCAAAGGAATTAAATCAAAAAACAAAGATAAGAATTCATCAAGCCAATATGATTGGCAATGATCCAAAAATTATGGGAGTAGCTCCCACTGAAGCTATTACAAAATTACTAAAGAAAACAAATCATACTGTTAATGATATTGATTGTTTTGAAATCAATGAAGCATTTGCAGCACAATCAATAGCAATACAAAATACATTAAATATTCCAGAAGAAAAACTAAATATAAATGGAGGTGCTATAGCATTAGGGCATCCCATTGGAGCATCTGGAGCTCGTATCACAACAACATTAGTTCACGAAATGGTACGTGAAAAACTGGAAACTGGTATAGCCTCCTTATGTATTGGAGGAGGCCAAGCCATCAGTTTAATGTTAAAACAAGAAAAATAAGGAGATTTTAGAATGGGAAAAATTGTTTCAAATTATGGAGATTTAGTTTTTACAAAAAAAGAAATGAAACAAAGGCTAAACCCCAAAACATACGAAGAGTTTATGGACACCATAAACAATGGGTCATCACTTAATGAAGCAATTGCAGAAGATATTGCAAGAGCCATCAAAGAATGGTCATTAGAAAACGGAGCAACCCATTTTACACATTGGTTTCAACCGCAACGTAATGGAACAGCTGAAAAGCATGATGCCTTTTTAGACTATAATGAACATGGAGACATTATTGAAACCTTTAATGCCAAGCAATTAATACAATCTGAACCTGATGCATCTTCCTTTCCTTCAGGAGGAATTCGTTCAACATTTGAAGCCAGAGGTTACACAGCGTGGGACCCAACATCTCCCGTATTTTTAAGAGAAAACAAAAATTCTAAATCATTAATCATTCCTTCAATTTATCTATCATGGACAGGGGAAGCCTTAGACATGAAAACTCCACTAAATCGATCAACACATACATTAAATGACTATGCCATTAAATTACAAAAGTTATTAGGAAATAGACAAGCACGTCGAATCAAAGTATTTTCAGGGTTAGAACAAGAATATTTTTTAATTCCAATCGAAAAAGCAAGTAAGCGACTAGATTTACAAATTTGTGGTCGTACTATTTTTGGAACATCTGCCTCAAAAGGACAGATAATGGAAGATCACTATTTTGGTTCCATTCAACCCAGAGCAATGGAGTTTATGAATCATTTAGACCAAGAGTTATATCGATATGGAATTCCTATTAAAACAAAGCATAACGAAGTGGCTCCAAATCAATTTGAATTAGCACCATTATATGAAGAAATTAATTTAGCAATCGACCATAACTTACTTACGATGGAAATTATGAGACGAATTGGTCAAGAACATAACTTCTTAGTGTTATTTCACGAGAAACCTTTTGCTGATGTAAATGGATCCGGAAAACACATGAATTGGTCTATTGGTGATAATACAGGAACAAACTATTTAGAACCATCACGATCTCCGTTAAAAAACATATCTTTTTTGATGACACTATCAGCCGTATTATTAGGTGTAAAAGAACATGCTGGATTACTAAGAGCTGCAATTTCAGATGCAGGTAATGAATATCGATTAGGAGCGAACGAAGCCCCTCCCGCCATTCTATCCGTTTACTTAGGAAGTTATCTAACTGATTTATTAGATCATATTGAAGGTGTTAAGAAATTTACAGAAAAAGAAATCCATTATATAAATCATGGTTTAGAATCAATGCCAAGAGTAGTAAAAGACTATTCAGATCGAAATAGAACATCACCAATAGCATTTACTGGAAACAAATTTGAATTAAGAGCTCTAGGAGCATCGGCCAATGGAGCAGCCGCTGCAAAAGTTTTAAATATGTTATGTGCCTATGGGTACAAAGTTATTATTGAACGATTAAACACAAAAAAAGATATCAAGAAACAAGCATATCAGCTCATCAAAGAAATATTAATTGAAACAAAAGAAGTTCGATTTGAAGGAAATAATTATTCAAAAGAATGGCATAAAGAAGCAACAAAAAGAAAATTATTTCAAACAGATACAACACCCGAAGCCATTAACTATGAATCAAAGAAAAAAAGTATCGAGTTATATGAATCGCTAAATATATTAACAAAACGAGAAATTGAATCTAGAGTTGATATTAAACTAGATGCATTTAGCAATACAAAAACGATTGAGCTTAAAGTAGGCTTAGAATTAGTAAGAAAAGAAATTCTACCGGCTATAACAAAACAAATTAACGAATTAGCAACAGCCTATACTCAAAGCTTAAATGCTAAAATAAATTCATTAGCACTTCAAAAAGATATAAAAGTCTTAGAAAAACTATATTCAAGTATCCAAACAAAAGAAACGTATATCCAACAATTTATAAGCAAAACTGAGTCTATAGAAGACAGCTTTAAGTTAGCACAAACATTAGCAGAAAAAGGTGAAGAATTACTCTTATCACTTAGAGAGGATGTAGATGCAGCAGAAAAAAGAATAAGTGCTGAGTATTGGAATTTACCATCATATGATGAATTGTTATTAAATTTTTAATTACTTACAAACTCAGTAGGAGTGCAGCTACCATGACGATTAGATAAATCATTAGAGTCTACAGACTGTGTTTTTGAACAAGCAAATCTTGTTGACGACAAATCCTTTGAAACCAAAGTTTCATAATTAAAAACAACAAGAGAGTCCTTTGAATCCTCATAAAAAGATCTCAACCGAGTTGCAAAATCTATAGCTCTAATTTTTCCAGCCATAGCATCCAAAGCAAGCAACCCAACCTCTTTTAAAACATGAGCCTTTTCAGGAGAATTAACAAACGATGTAAAATCTTGTTTATTGAAATTACTTTTATAATTATTTATATTATCTAAAAAAAGCTGTTGATAATGTTGATGAATTAAATTCTTTTGATAAAAACGAAAAGATTGTTTATATGCATGGTTAGCCTTCTCTAAATAATTTGCCTTATCATGCTTTATAGTAGTTAACGATTCATCATTAAATAAACTCTTAATAAGGCCCTTCAATTCAAGAGGTTGATCAAAAACTTTCCTATTTAAACAAGTTGATTTTTCAAGCGAATCTAGCTGGTTTTTATATCTCGATTTTAATGAAGAATCCATAGACCAGTGTTGATTAAAAGCAGTATAAACACCAGATGACAACTGACTAACAACATCTAAAACCCCACCCAATACAATAGAACCAAAACTAAACATATTAATAACTTCCAAACTATCAAGTAATTTATTCCTTAATTCAATAACTTTAAAATTTCGTTTTTGTTCAAGTTTTTGAATTTCTAATTCAAGTTCATTTTGATTAAAATTTTTAATAGGTTTAAACAACTCTAAATAAGAGACTAAAAATTCTTGCCAAACAGCCTGCTCATCTAAACTAAACTGTAGCAATAAAGGGCTATCAAACTGTGGCGTACCAATCAAATGTCGTGAATTGAGCAAAGTACTAGGATCTGATAAATCAGTCTTATCAAATCCAATAGGCGCATCAATTCTAGCCGCTATACCCCCAATGTCTAAAATATTAGAAAGCTTTAAATCTTTTTGTACCATTTGTTTTCCTTGCATATTAATCGCCATAAACCCAACATCCGAAACTTGACGAATAAAATCAACCCATTTACGTGAAAATTTAAGATCAAATAATACCGTACCTTCCTCTTGTAATAAGTAGTGACCATGCAATTTTCTACAAGGATGATAAATTCCCCCCTCATCTACAGGAGTAATCTTACTGAATTCCTTAATTGTGTTAACTTTATCAAAAGCTCCTAAAAGAGCAACTACATTTTTATCTTTGATACGGACAAGATAAGCGATTTTTTGAGCACCTTTAGCAATTTTTCGAATAATCTGAACCTTGTCAGTAATTTCCAAATCATCAAAAAATTTCGCAGATATTTCGCTTAGTGCCGGACGTCGTGCCAAACAGCTTCTTTGTTTAGCTGGTGTTCTAGGTATTACTCGTTCTATTACTGATACTGGTGATGATGAGTTTACTTCTGTAGTACCTATGTTTTTATAAAGTATGACATTTTCTTTTTCTCTGCAACTACCTTTAATAATAGTCGATGATTTAAAATGTTTAACCCCCGAATTACCCGATAAAGAAATCATAAAAAAAACCCCTAATAATAAAAAATTTTTATGTTTTTATAACATTACTTATATAGTTATCGAGTTTTAAAGCAGAAAAATTTCAAAATAAATAAAAATAATAGTAAAAATAAATAAAAAAAAGAGGATTTAAGTAAAAAAAAACAAAAACTAAATAAAAAAGAGAAGTAAAAACAAACTAATAATCAGACAAATCAACTAAAATGTTTATTAACTTCCCAAACCGTACCATCACGACCATCATGAAGGATAACATGTTTTGATAACAATAAATCTCTAATATCATCTGCCTTAGTAAAATCTTTAGCTAACCGAGCTTGTGATCGTTCAGATAACAACGTTTCAACATAATCCACATCAATATCTAATTCCTTAATCATAATAGTATCTAAACGCTTTAAAAAGTCAGTAGGGGATTGCTGAAACAAACTAAAATAACGGCCTAAATCTTGAATACATTTTACAAATAACGTAGCAGCACCCTTTAACAAAGGATCCTTAACTTTTCGAGTTGTTACTTCATGATTAAAAGAACGAACACATTCAAAAATAGCAGCAAAAACAACAGGGGTATTAAAATCATCATTTAAACCATTAGCAACCTTATCATAACAATCATTAATCATAGCCTTAAAATCAGCTGAAACCGTATCACACCCATCCATAATAGCTTGTGCATCACGTAACGCTGAATAAATACGAGTTAAAGCAGAAATTGCATGATACGTTTGTTTCGTATCAACATTTAACTCAGAACGATAATGAACACTCAATAATAAATATTTTAAAATTTCAGGATCATACGTAGTCATATAATCTCGCCCTTTAATCACATTACCTAACGATTTAGACATCTTTTCATCACCAAAACGAATAAAGTTATGATGCATCCAATAAGATACAAAGGATTTTTCAGTAAAACACTCTGATTGAGCAATTTCATTTTCATGATGTGGAAAAATCAAATCAATACCACCCCCATGAATATCAATCTTGTCACCTAAATGAGCATGACACATCGCACTACATTCAATATGCCAACCTGGCCTACCATCACCCCACGGTGATTCCCAACAAGGTTCACCTTCTTTAGCAGGTTTCCATAAGACAAAATCAAAAGGGTTCCGTTTATTAGGATGAGGATCAACACGATGACCTGCTTCTAAATCAGCTAATTGTTTACCACTTAATTGCCCGTAAGACTCAAACGAATTCACAGCAAAAAAAACAGATCCATCCACTTCATAAGCCACATTCTTAGCAATCAGGCCCTGAATAAACGTAACAATATCATCCATATGCTCTGTACATTTAGGAGTAACATCATGAGGTGTAATAGATAGCAAACTTAAATCCTCTTGAAATGCTTTAATATAATATTCTGTTAACTCAGAGGCAGACATATTTTTTTCTTGAGAACGAACAATTATCTTATCATCAATATCAGTAAAATTTAGAACATACTTTACCGAGTAGCCCAAATGTTCCAACCAATTCCGAACCACATTAAAAAAAATAACCCCACGAAAATTACCAATATGTAATAAATCATAAACCGTAGGCCCGCAGACATACATCGATACAACACCCTCACGCAATGATTTAAACACCTCTTTTTGTTTGGAACGTGTGTTATAAAGACTTAATGTCATGATCGAGAATCATGGGGTAGGGGATCATAACCAAAATCAGACCAAGGATGACACGATAAAAGACGTTTCGCAGTTAAAAAAAATGCCTTTACAGGAGAATAGGTTTTAAATGCATCAATAGCATATTCTGAACAAGATGGTTCAAAGCGACAACAAGACCCTATAAAAGGAGAAATAACCCATTGATATAATCGAATCAAAGAAATTAAAAACCATTTTAACATAATTATAAAATAGTGGGGTTAGGTGCATCCTTGTAAACATCTTCTGGATCAAACACTTTTTCGGTTTCTTCAAATTCTAGTTTAACAGATTCTTTATTAAACTTATCACCAAAAGGGATACTACGATAAAAACAAGATCGATACCCAACATGACAACTAGCACCACCTTGAACATCAACACGTAACCAAATACAGTCCTGATCATCATCAATACGTATTTCTTTAACTATTTGATATAATCCGCTAGTCTTACCTTTATGCCAAAGCACCTTTCGACTACGAGAAAAATAAACCGCTTGTCCTAATTCTAAGGTTTTAATCAAAGCCTCTTGATTCATAAACCCCTGCATAAGAACCTCACCAGACGTATAATCGGTTGTAACAACAGGGATTAAGCCATCCTTGTCAAATTTAGGTGCAAAACTTGAGGATTCTTCAACCTGCTCAATACTATCACGTGATTCAAAAACAGACTCATATGTCATAACAGCTTTATTATGCCATAATCAAAGAGGTTTCAAAAGACACAGAAATCTACTAAAATAAGAGTATTAATTATGTTAGATTTATCATCATTTAAAAAACAAAATTACACACCTTACGAAACACCGTTAGAACGTGCCCATAAATTAGAATTATTTCTTGGAAAAAAATCACCAAAAATTTACATCAAACGAGATGATATGTTGGGCTTAACAGGAGGGGGGAACAAAACACGTAAGTTAGAATTTTTGATGGCTGATGCTATTGAAAAAAAAGCAACTGCAATCATCACCTGCGGTGCTATTCAATCCAATCATTGCCGTCTCACCTTAGCGGCTGCTATCCGAGAAAACTGCGAATGTCATCTTGTTCTAGAAGAACGAATTCCAAATACATTTGACCAAGAAGCTAGCGGCAACAACTTTCTCTTTCAACTATTAGGTGCAACATCGACAACACTAGCCAAAAAAGGAGAAAACACCCAAGCTATCATGAAAAAAATGGCCAATGAATTAAAAAAACAAGGAAAGACTCCTTACATAATACCAGGAGGAGGCTCTAATGAAATTGGATCATTAGGTTATGTAAATTGTTTTTATGAAATTAAAAATCAAATTAAAACATTAGCTATTAATCCATCAACCATTATTTGCACCAGTGGAAGTTCAGGAACTCATGCTGGCTTAGTAACAGGTATCAAAATAACTAAAACACCGATAAAATGTCTGGGAATAAGCGTAATGCGTTCTAAAATAGAACAAACAGAACTCGTTCGTTCATTAGCATCAAAAACAGCACGTTTATTACAAGCCAACACTAACATAAATCATGAAGACGTTTTAATTGATGATAATTATATCGGTAACGGCTACAGTATGCCTACACCTGAAATGATTGAAGCCGTAACAATATTAGCCCAAACAGAAGGCATTCTCTTAGATCCCGTATATACAGGAAAAGCATTAGCAGGTATGATCGATTTAATTCGAAAAAATAGTATTAGCTCCGATGAAACAATTATCTTTATCCATACAGGTGGTTCTCCAGCATTATATGCCTATCAAAAAGACTTCCATCAAACACTGAAACAAAACTACAACAAAACACCATGATCCAACACCAAAGACCACGCCGACTCAGAAATAATCAAGCTATACGATCTTTAGTAAGTGAAACAAGATTATCCGTAAACAATTTAATTATGCCAATCTTTATTAATGAAACAATCACTGTCAAAGAACCAATCTATTCAATGCCAGGAATTTATCGGCATACAATACAATCTGCTATTGAACACTGTAAGATAATAATCGATCAAGGCATTACAGCTTGTGCTTTGTTTCCTGGAATTCACAATGAGAAAAAAAATTCAAAAGCAAGTGAAGCACTGAATATTAATAATTTTTATTATGAAGCTATATCAAAAATTAAAGAAACATTTCCCGAACTTTTAATCATCTCAGATGTCGCCTTAGATCCCTATTCATCAGATGGGCATGACGGGTTAGTAAGAAATAATAAAATCATAAATGATGAAACAATAGAAATCTTATCCAAAATGGCACTGTATCAAGCCAAAGCGGGGGCAGATATCATTGCTCCATCAGATATGATGGATGGAAGAATAAAAGTAATCAGAGAAACGCTAGAAAATGCTCAATTTAACAACACATTAATCATGAGTTATAGTGCTAAATATGCCTCATCTTTTTATCGACCCTTTCGAGATGCACTAGAGTCTGCACCTAAAAAAGGGGACAAAAAAACTTATCAAATGAATCCAGCAAATCGACTAGAAGCTATTAAAGAAGTACAACTTGATGAAAAAGAAGGAGCAGACATCATCTTAATAAAACCAGCTTCACAGTATGGTGATATTATCAGAGATATAAAAGAACATACCACCTTACCCATAGCAGCCTACCACGTAAGTGGCGAATATAGCATGATAAAAGCCGCTGCTGAAAAAGGGTTTTTATCCTATGAAGATACCCTATACGAAACCTTACTAAGCATCAAACGAGCAGGTGCAAATATGATTTTAACATATGGTGCTATTGATGCAGCAATTATGATCAACCAAAAAAGGAAGGTATAATAAATGATTCAAAACACAACTCATAAGCAACAAACAAGAATACAAACACCTGTAACGCCGCCACAAAAGAAAAAAGAAAAAAATATACCAACAACACCAATAGATAAGAAAGATATATTACATAATAATTATGGATATTATGTAAATAATGATTTTGGTATTGAAACAAAACCAACTGACACTTTGCTAGACACCAATGATCCAATACGTATCTCTAACCGATAAACAAATTCCCCCCCCTTATTTTTTAATTATTAAAACAATTAATTACTGGCAGTTAAAAGCTGTGCATTAACCGTTTTATTAACACTGGCATACAAACGAGAAATTGGACATTTCTGGATAGCTTCTTGCACATATCCTTGAAATTGATCATTTGAAATACCAGCAACATCAGCCGATACCGTTAAGGAAATATCTGTAATAACAGGACCCGTATCATCTCGATCTAAAGTAACCGTAGAACGTGTATCAATATGCTTATTTTCAAAACCATTATTAGTTAATAAAGCAGATAAAAACATCGAATAACAACTGGCAATAGCAGCACCAACCAACTCTTCAGGGTTTGTTCCATCAGCGTTTTCAAATCGGGTAGCAAAAGAAAAATCACCCGTATAACCAGCCTTTGGTAAACTAAAAGAGCCATTTCCTTCTTTTAAACTTCCATTCCATGTTGCTGTTGCTTCTTGTGTAGACATAATCTTCCTCCAAAAAATATATTAAAACTAAGCTAATCATATCAAAAAAAAAAGAGTAATTCTAATAGAAAAAACGCCTATACTTGGAACAAAACAAAACTAAGGGTATACTAGCCAAATGGAAAAAGAAGTATTAAATGAATTATCTAAAATTATAGACCCCGATCTAAATAACGATATCGTCTCTTTAAACTTTATTAAAAAATTAACAATCGAGAATGGCAATGTAGCATTTACCATCGAATTAACAACACCAGCATGCCCTGTAAAAGATATGTTTAAAAAACAGGCAGAAGACTTAGTGTCAGCTATAAAAGGAGTTAAATCTGTTACAGTTACAATGGGTGCTCAAACTAAAAAAAACTCAATTACCAGTACCGATAAAGAAAACCTTAAAAAAATTACTTCTATTATTGCCGTATCGAGTTGTAAAGGTGGGGTAGGTAAATCAACTGTATCTGTAAATTTAGCCTATAGTTTAAAAGAAAGTGGTGCAAAAGTAGGGATTTTTGATGCTGATGTATATGGACCAAGTTTACCAACCATGATTCGTACTCAACAAGAACTTATTATGCAAGGAAACGATATTCGACCTATCGATTATAACGGCATAAAATGTATGTCGTTTGGCTATGCCTTAGAACAATCAGAAGAAGGCCCCGCTATATTAAGAGGTCCCATGGTTACTCAAATTATAGGTCAATTCTTAACACAAACAGCGTGGGGAGAACTTGATTACCTGATAATTGATATGCCTCCTGGAACAGGAGATATTCCAATAACACTATGCCAATTAATTCCAATCACAGCAGCCTTAATTGTAACAACACCACAACATATTAGTTTTATTGATGTGGTAAAAGGCATTGAAATGTTTGATAACTTAAAAGTACCTGTAGTGGGAGTCGTTGAAAATATGAGTTACTTAGAAATAGATAATCAAAAACATTTTCCATTTGGCAAAGGAGCTTTAGATAGATTAATACATGAATTTGGATTTAAACAAACATTACAACTTGAATTAAATCCTGATATATCAAACTGTTCTGATCATGGAACACCCTATATAGAAAAACATAAAACATCATCTTCAAGCAAAAAAATAATAGAGTTTACTAACAAAATTATTCAAGAAATTAGTATTATAAAACATTCAAAAAACGAATTACCGCAAATTGGCTACAACAAAAAAGATGGCATTATTATTGTAAAAGATAATCAAGAATATTTTATACCTCCAAAGACACTAAGACTAGAATGTAGAAGTGCCTTATCTCGTGACGAATTTACTGGAAAACCGCTGATAAAACCCAGTGATATTGCTGACGATATATATCCCATATCAATGAACCCTGTTGGAAATTATGCTCTAGGTATCAACTGGAGTGATGGACACGCATCGTTGTTTCCCTATGAGACAATTTTATCTTTATGTAAAATAAACTAAGTAAACACATTAGCAAGAAATATACTTTTATTATCTTTTAATCAAAAGCACCCACTAGTAAGAAACTAGACAAAAAAAATTAACTAACTAATAATAGGTTTACGAATAGTTAATATCAATGGTGTCTTTCCAACCAAAGTCTGACAACTTAACCGCGAAAACTCTGTTGCTGGTTTTTCATTATCAATATCTAACATATCATATTCCTCATCACGAGGTTCCTTATTTTCAGGAATACCATTATGAACTTCAACAGAACACGATGAACAGGATAACTGCCCATAACAGTCAGAACATAAAACATTTTCTCCGTATCCGTATGAGCGAAAATACGACAAAACAGATCCTGGTTCACCAGGTTCTGGTGGTTCTTGAGTTTGATCGGAATAAATAATAATAAAAGACTCAATTAATTCACTATAAGCAATCAATGGTATACATTGATGCAAAAAATCTGTATTAGAAAATAACAAATTTAGTTTTGAAGCATGCTCAACATTAGAATATAAAAAATCAAAAAATAACGCCTGTATCTCCTGAGGCCATTGTGAAGATTTCACAAAAAGTGATAATTCTGGCTCTAACTCGATATCCTTCGTATGATTTGGATTAATATCAGTTAAAGGAATTATGAGTGACATTGCGCCACCATATTTTTTTTGGTTGCTAAATAATCTCGATATTCTGTTTCAAAAAAGAATTCTTTTTCACCAAAAGCAGGCTGCAATTGATCCAGCCAAGTAGCCTTTTCATCATATTTAGCAAAAAACACTCGATCACACCAAGAATCTAATCGACCTTGCAAAAACTTCATGACAAAAACATCTTCACCAGCCACTCTTTCTTTTCCTAACACACACACTTTTCCAGGCCCAGATGACATAGAAGGACCACGTGCAGTATGCGATAAACCTGACATTTTTTTACGTGCTTCAGAAAAAATATAAAGAGCTTTTGCTAAAGGAACCTCAAAATAACATTGAGGACCTGTATCTCTTGCAACAAACATATAATATGGAATCATTCCATATTGAACTTGTTTTTCCCACATTGTAGACCAAACTAAAGGATTATCATTAATATAACGCATAATGGGTGCCTGAGTACGAATATTACAACCTACTTTACGTAACCGCTTAACAGCTTCGATAGTAGGACGGGTTATTTCATTAAAATGACTAAAATGAGCCATAATAGATACATGTTTTCCATGACTAATAAAATCCTCAAAACACTCTAACAAGGAATCAGCATCCGGATCAGTTAAAAATCGATAAGGATGATAGGTTAACGCTTTGGTTCCCATTCTTACATTTTTAATATGTTTAAAATCAGGTTCTGTTAACGGCTCTAAGATTTCTTTAAAAACATCTGATTTCATTGTACCAGGATCTCCTCCCGTAATTAAAATATCAGAAATTTCTTTATGCTGTTTTAAATATTTATGTAAATTAACCGTATCTTGTTCTAAAAATTTATCTTTACCAACAAACTGATTAAAACGAAAACAATAGGTACAATAAGCATGACATGTCTGAGCGTTACGATGAAACATTAAACACGTTTTTGTATACTTATGTTGTAATCCCTCACATTCATAAGAGTGATCTTCTTCTAAAATAATAGGGCGATTAGAAGCCTGATTAGCAGGAGCAGGATTTTTATCACTTCTTAAATCAGATATAGCATCAGCTATTTGTTCCCGAGAGCAGTTATCATCTAACATCTGCTCAATTTTAATCAATTCATCAGGAAGAAGCATATCAGGTTGGGGAAAAGTTAATTGAAATAAAGGATCAAAATGATAGTGGTCCCAATCAATTAAATCAATAATATGTTGATTAATCTTAAATGGATACACTTGAGCAACAATTTCTCGTTGCCTTAAATAAGGATCAATAATACCTTTTGATTCAAAAATATCTTTAATATCTGTTCGTAAATACTTTTTATAAGGCTTATGTTCAACAACATGTCCATCCGTACATTCCCAATTTTTTGGCTTTACAAACTGTATTTTAAATTCATCAGCAAGTGTTTTCTGCTTACTCATACTTTCCCTCTTTTAATTAATATTAAAATGACATTACTATTATTTTAAATGATAAACATAAAGAGTCAAAGTTATTTTAAACACTAAGATAAAATTGAAAACTAAAACATTAAATATGATCATTTATCATGTATAATACATAGGAAAAGAAATAAAACAACACCTTAATTATGAACAATTTAATAAAATCTAAATTCGAATTTTCAAACATTATAAAAGATGCATCTAAAACCATTCGTTCAAAATCATATACTCACAACTATCAACCAACCAATTACATCCACAGGAATACACATTATGAAATTTTAGTAATAAAAAAAGGAGGTGGTACCCATAACATTGATTTTAAAGAATATCCTGTCCTAGACAACCAATTATTTTTTTTAAGGCCCGGTCAAATGCACCAATTTTCACCAACACAAGAAACGGAATATTCATTTATAGCCATTGATAATAACGAGATTAAATTAAATAATAATATAGCCTTATCACAATTCAAATTCTTTCAATCCGTATACGCAAAAGGATACCACCTTGTTGATGATGTTAAAGCCATCATGAAATCCATACAACAAATACAAGCAGAGCTAAAACCACAAAAAAAATCTAAAATTAATCAAGATATTATTATCAGCAGTTATACCGTTATTTTATTAATACAAATACAACAATTATTTAATCATTCTAGAATCAAAAAATCAAAACAAACAAAAACAAGAAAACAATCTGATTTGATTGATGAGTTTAATGCTTTAATTGACTCTGATACAAATACAAAACGATTTGTAAAAGAATACGCATCATTATTATTTGTTAATCCAAACTATCTTAATGAACGAGTCAAATTAGAAGCCGGACATCCTGCAAGTTTTTGGATTAACCAATCCATTATTATCAACATTAAAAAAGCACTTTTAAAAACAACAAAAACGTTATCAGAAATTGCTAAAGAATTTAATTTTCCCAATTCAACCCATTTAATACGCTTTTTTAAAAAACAAGAAAATATAACGCCATTAGCCTTTAAAAAACAGCATAGGGTTATTTTAAGTTAATACAATTAAGATAAATTAAGAACGAATCTTAATAGATAACGTAATAGTAAACTCCGCAACACATTCATTGGTTTTAACCAAAATCCCCTTTACAGGAACAGGCATACTAACACGTTCTTGAGAAGA
>MDSY01092035.1_pt1 | contig 18338 bp, 16 predicted proteins | sample 811131 | NCBI WGS metagenome assembly MDSY01 (sample SAMN05326643, study PRJNA326480) | marine metagenome | isolation source: seawater | place: Atlantic Ocean: South West | collected 2010
CCCTGGTCGACGCGGCGATCGAGCACATCGAGCACGAGGACGATGCAGTCCACTCCCTGGTCGCCGCGGCGATCGAGCACATCGAGCAAGGGGATGACGACATCGGGCACGAGGACGATACCTCGCCACAGCGAGCGAGCATTGTCAAGTCCCTGGTCGCCACTGCGATCGAGCGCGTCTCCGCGGGTGAAGATACGCAAAAGGTTTTTAAAAAGAAGAAATCAGTCGCCTGGAAGCCCGACGTGGAATAGGATATCTAGATAGTTAAATTAAAGCTAATTATAGTCTACGTACTACATCGCTAATATTACTGCATCAGTATCGCAACACTAGGTGTTCACGGCCGTTCTCCTCGACGTCGCCGTCAAAGCCTTCAGTGTCGTCGTGCCGAATCTGGTCCGCGTCAATTCTGTCCTCCTCCTCCTCCTCCCTTTCCACGTCCATCCCTTCCGTCGCCGCGTCCACGACGATGGCAGCGACGACTCGCAGCGCCCCACCTGCGTCACACATTAACTCGATGTCTTCGTGCAACAGCGCAGTGCGCCAGCCCCAGCCCTTCGGCGCCCTGGGCAACGTCGTCGGCTTCGCGGAGTCGTCCAACGATCCGAGGCGCACGATTTCGTGCTTCGAAGGACAAATCAGTTCGTACCGCACATCAACGACTTCGCGGTGGTCCACGAAGTGAGACACGCCCAGGGGGATTGATGACGTGTGAGACGCCGTGGATATCGGTTGGGGTTCAGGAGTCGTGCGACTTCTTTGTCGTGATTGTCGGTTACTTCGGTCGCCGGTGGACGTGGGGTGTGCGTTTCCGTCGCGTCGGTTCGCGTTTGTCAAGTGGTCCAGCGCGTCGGCGCTCCGGTTGGCGGACGCGTTGATTCGACGTTCGTCTCGAGATTGCGGACGTTCCCTGCCACCTGAGAACCCGCCCCAATGTCCGTTATCGTCCACCACAGCCGGCCTTCTGTGCAGAAATAGCCCTAACGTCCGCCTGCCTTTCGGGTCTTCGTCCGAAAACGCCTGCACGGAAATTTTCCAAAAGCTCCCGGCGTAAAACATCTCCTGGGAGTGCTTCGCGCCCTGCCCGTCCCTCAGGTGCTGGACGTCAGGGAAGGAAACCCCGAATCGGAACGGGAGGTCTGCGCCTTTCTGCCACGTCGTGTCGCCGGTTCGTGTGACGCGTGACACCAGCGCGGTTCGCGTCCACCAGCCCTCCACCGCCGCGCGCGCGGGGGTGGAGTCCAAAAGTTGCCGCGTAGCTTCGAGGGAAAATATTTCCGAAGGTTGTTCTTGCTCTCGATTTTCGCCGAGAGTGTCACTTGTAGTGGCGTCGTTTTCTCCGCGCGCCATGCGTCTGTACGCGGCGGCGCGTACGTCCTTCTCCTCCAACTCAAGCGTGCCGCGCATCATCTTCAGATCGTCGAAGGAAACGTGCTGGTACCGCACGCCCTCAGCGATCGTCGCCGCGCAGGCGAGAACGTGGAAGTCCTGGATGCGGCGAAGAGCGGATGCTTTCTTCGATGCTTTATTCTCACTGGAATCATCAACTTGTCCGACACGACCGCCCGCCACAGCCTGCACGACATCATCCAGCACCAACCTGGCTATAAGTTGCGATGAGGCGTCTAAATTTCTATCTAATACGGTGTCTACGTCATCGTCTACGCAATTTTCCGCATCGGTACGGGACTTTTCAAGGGCATCGCTACTTGCCGCCGCTTGCTTCGCCATGACTTTCCTTGCTAACGTGAACCGCTCGGTTTCGCCCGCCACCCAGAGCTCATCGCTGGTGAGCAGTTTATTCAAGGAATGAGGGTTTAACAGGTGTATCGTCTCAGCTAATTCGCATGAAGCGTGTTGCGTGATGAACCCCCAGACGGCGCTTTTTATCTTCTCGCCGTGCGCGCCGTACTCGCGTACGTCGAGCGCGTTTTGAATGTTGCACGCGTTCTTCGCATTCACAGATGCGATGACGAAATCGGAACACAACTTCGACAGGTCGCTCAAGTCGAGATATGTAGCCGCAGCTAGGACACGCAAGGCGTACTGATTGTCACGTTGTGTGGTTACCTCAAACTTGGGCGCCTTGTCGTACAGAAACGCGAGGCAGGTTTCCACCGCGTCGATTGTCATGAACGCGTCGTCGAATTGAAGACTCAGAGTTTGCGACGTCGCATCCGCCCACGGGCCGCGCATCAACGCGCTGAAGTACGAGGAACGTGACAGCACCAACCGGTGTAGGGGGTACGTTTTGTGAAACACCGTAACCGTCACGTCGCTGAACTCGCGGTTCTCCCAGCCTAAACTCTGGACGTGCGCCGCGAGCCCGGAACCTGAAGATTCGGGCGATCCTATGGTTGCGGATTTCGACTGAGTTGACCGCGTCTCGGGGGTGGAGGACGGACCGGAACCGGGGGACGCGCCCGCGTCCGCACCCGCACGGCCCACGCGGCCGTCTCTTTGCGTCAACGTCTCCGCCATGGTCGTGACGTGATGGACCAGGAGAGGCGCGGGCGGTTGTGAGTTTCGAGAGTTCGGGAATTGTCATTCTAATAACAAATTCTACGCGAATGGCCAAAACCAGGCTGATTCTTCCTTCGGCAGATCCGCGCTACCGTCTACATTTGCATTACCCACCGCCTGCACCCCCTGCAACCCCCTTTTCGTCGCATCCCGCATCTTTGCCGCCGCTTCTTCTTTGGTTTCTTTAATCAAAGCGTCGTCTGGTGCGGGCGACTCCGCGACGGGCGCGGCGCTCGACCTCGATTTATTGCGCCGGTGTGTTTTGTTGTTTCCGCCGTTTGGCGATTGCAACGGCGTGGACGGGTCGTATGGATGTAGACCCTGAATTGCTGAATTGGACGGTCCACTTTGACGTTCCAGCGGCGTGTCACTCTCCAAACTGTCATGTAGTCCTGTTCGTCTTGTAGTCAACGCGTCTCTCGCGTTCGATTCCGGGTTACTGTTAGACAACGGCCTTCCCCCGTTTTCGACGTGAAAGTGCAACTGATCGATCGTTTCCCGTTGCGTTTGGATCATTCGATCCTTCTCCACTAGCTGTGCTCTGCACTTACTCGTTTCCACCGCGAGTTCGTCCGCCGCTGCGTCCACTAACGATTGTTTCCACACATCAAACGCGGTGTCCGCTGTTTCCAAACGCCGTTCCGCCTCATTTAGTTGTTCCCGAAGCACCTCCATTTCACCCAAAACCGCGTTCTTCTCCGCAACAGCAACCGCGATTCTCGACTCTGCTTCCTCAAGCATGCTCCCCATCAACTTCTCGTACTCATCAACACGCACGCGGACCACGCCGCTTAGCGCCGAAGGCCCGGCCGAGGTCGCCATCGTGCCGCCGAACGCCCGCGCGCCGTGGAGTGGCATGGGTTCCGCTGCCAAGTAGGGCCAAGAAAAATATGGGCACCGTCAGATATTTTTCGGTTCGGAAACGAAGTGTTATCAAGATGAGCTTCGACGCTCCGACACATGCGTCTGCGCGACCGCAGACGCTGACACCCTTTCGCGATGGTCCGCAATCGCCCCGAGCAGCGCCCCTTGGCTCTCGGTCCGGGCTCCCGGGGCCCGGGGCTCCATGGCTCGTGACCCTAACCGCGAGCCCAACCTTACTCCGGTCGATGGGGTTTCTAACTACGTAGCTGGCGCCGATGACCTAGACCTTATACGTTTCGAGCGAGAGCTGGCGCCGATGCTCGAGTCTGAAGGGGGGCACGAATATTTCCGCGAGTACCTGAGAAGACAAACCGCGGCCGATCCATCGACGTTGGAAATTCTCCGCGAGATAATGCGCATACAAACCATCGAGGATCCATCGTCCACCGTTGGTCGGATGCATGAGATGATCAGAAACCATGTCGAAGAAAACGGGTAGGATTCGGACGTGGCAGGTGAGGCAGCTTGCACGTGCTCAGTGTGCGGCTTGCGCGGGTCAACGGCGGGGCAGAACGTTACATGCCAAAAGACGCGCGCGAGGATTTCCTACGCTACACGTGCGACACGGAGCTGAACGCTCGCGATATAGACGGCGACGGTTACCAGAGCCTGATCCAGGATCCACGCAAGCAATTCAACCTTAAAGACGTTTGGATGGCGTTGCACGCAGATTTCTCGGGAGACGTCGGTGGTTCCATGCAGACTTCGATGGACGCAGGACGGATGGATGACAACCTTGGGTTCTGGTGGACGTGTTGGTTCGATGATTACGACAAAGTCAAAGCAAAAATATACACCACGCGACGCGAATCCGGCACGGCGTTTCGTCAACTTTTAGAACGACGGCAAACACCGCTGCGTTTATCGCCGTTGAATGCGATCATTTATGCGTCTCGTACTGTGCATTTTAACGTCAGGTACCTGGACGGCAGAAAAATCGTGATGATTGATCTGGATAAAGCGGTGGATAATCCGGGGTGGTGAGGTGGGTAGACTTTTGAAGTTGAAAAAATCTCTCCATAAAAAACTCGTCTAGTGTTTCTTCTTCTTTTCGTTGTTCATCCACCGCTTGAACACGTAATCGTCCGACGCGACATTCTCTGCGCGGTCGCGCTTCGACTTATTATCATGTCCTCCAGTGATAGGAGCAGTATTAGTGCCGTGACTGTTTGCTCCATGCCCTTTCGCTTCTTTTTTATTCTGGTTCAAATTCGCCGCGAACTGTTTTTTGTGCAGCGCGAAGTTCGAAGAAAAGTTTCCGCCCGAGGGGGGGACGTGCGTGGGGGCATTTAGTTGTCCACCTCCGTCCCGTCTCCTGCTTTGCTTTTTCAACAACTCCGCCTTCGCACGTTCCGTGTCTTCTATGTTCTTGAACTTGAACTCAACCGGGAGCTGCACCTCCACGATTCCTGTTAAATAACGATCAGCGCTTTCGTCGTCGTCGCGAGGTTTACTTTTTTGGCTCTGCGTTTGTTGCCACAGCGCGTCGTGAGGGTTCTGTGCGTTTGCTCGCTCCGCAACAGATACATCGGACCCACTGACTCCCTCCGTGCCTCTTCTTCTCGCCATCTCTCCCTCTACGTACTTCAACATGTGCGGGTCCTCTGCGTCCGGGTCGGCACCTCGAGCCCCCGCAGCGAACGCGCCGGCCATAGCATTCATCTCTCGCAAACCAACCTGAGGTGCCTCTTCTTTTTCGGTTTCGATCGCAGTAGCCTCGTCCGCTTCGTCATCGCCCAGGGCCAGGGTTTCAGCGCCGACACCCTGTGGGGATATGGGATAGAGGAGTGGGTGTTCGTGGTCAGTGATGGGTCTGAACGGGAAGGTCGTGTGCGTTGAATCTCGTTGACTCTCGCAGGCATTCCAATCGTGTTAGGGCTGTCTTGTACCTTTGCTTTTGCGCGATTTTTGATGAGCACGCGCGCGTCGTCTATGCGCTCCTGTAGCGTGTGTGGGTCCTCGTCGTCGTCGTCCGACTCGGGCTTCTTCTTGCGCAGGTTCCGAGGCGCCATGGCGATTCCGCGAGAATAAGCGCGTCGCGGGGACGGGCGGCGCGCGTCTCGGAATGAAGGGCGCTGCAAACGGCACTTCGCTTCGACGAGAAAACAAAAATTCCCGAACGAAAAGTTTCTCAACGAAGGTCAGAGGTGCCGTCATTATCCGAACCCTCGCACTTCGACCAGCGCGGCGCCTGTAACCGCATGCGCGCCATCGCGACGCCGGACCCCCTGACAGGTGCATCGTCACTTCAATTTAGAGTCAAGAACTGCAGATCGAGACGTACCATCGCCCTGTGTTCGTCGTCAAACCAGAAGATGGCTCCAAACCTTCCAAAGATTTCCAGCCCCGGAGGCATCGATGCTTTTCTCTTCGACATGGTGAGTAACTTGACACGATGAGAATGACTTACTCGAACGTAGGAAGTGCGACAGCAATCATCGCTCCACGTGTACCTACTCCGTCATATTCCCTAATATCACTACTGACTACTGACTTGTGAATAGTATTACCACTGACCCTTCCATCGTGATTACCAAAATGCAGGACGGCACTCTATGCGACACCGACCCGCTTCACCACGAAGTGTTTTCTGACTTACTATTAAAGCACGGCAAGAACAACAATAAGCCAATCGACGATGATTTCTTCCACGAACATATCGCGGGTAAAACCAACGAAGCTATATTTCCCGCGTTGTTTCCCGAGCTGGATGGGAAAACGCACATAACCATGTGGGAAGAGAAGGAGCGGGCATTTCGAGAACTGGCGGAGAGTAAATTGAAAAGGCTTCCGGGGTTGACCGAGTTGTTACAATGGGCGAAGACAATGGAAATAACCGTAGTCGCGGTGACCAACGCCCCCCGCCCGAACGCTGATTTAATGCTAAAGGCGCTACAACTAGAAAACGGCTTCGCGCATTTAGTAATAGGAACAGAGTGCGTACGAGCGAAGCCGCATCCGGAGCCGTACCTCGAAGGGTTGCGCTTAGCGGGCGAGGTGAGAAATAAATCGTTGGACCCGAAAAAGTGCATCGCGTTTGAGGACTCGCCGACTGGGATGACCGCCGCGGTTGGGGCGGGGATTCCAACCGTGGGGGGGATGACTTCGCAGAGGGGACTGGTGCTGGAAGAAGCGGGGGCGTCGGTGTGCATTTCCGACTTTGAAGACCCGCAGCTGATGGACGCGATGGCATAGGTAGATTTATTTTTGTCAAAACGCTTTTTGCCATCCAGATCGCCACGTCCCCCCGCCTGCACTTTTTCGTGAGCGCCGACAGATTGACCCGCCACTTCGCCTGACACACATCCAGCACCGTTCGGTGTTACGCACACGCTGGCGCCCGTGTTCCTTGCCGCCGCGCCCGGGCGGTTCGCGCTGCTGCATAGAGTAGGAGTTAGGACTCGAGGAACAGCGACCAACGTTACTTCCCGCCAACCCGGGAAAGTCACATCCGGGTCTTTTCAGGGCGTGACGTCATTGCAAAGCGAACGAGGTTTATCCAGCAAAGCGTACCGCGGTTTGTCGAGTTCATCGGGTAACTACTCTGGTTTTACTGCTTTTGTCCTTTCACACACACACGCAAAGCGTAAGGGATCGATCGTCATAGGCAGTACCTTCAGAGCCTTCGCCGCGACTGCATCCGAGAACCAATCCAGTGACGACAACAATTCACAAATGACACCTCCCAACACGTGCGTCATCGTTTGGTTCAGGAACGATTTGCGGTTAGCCGATAACTATGTGGTTCAAAAGGCTGAAAGCTTAGTGGCAAGCGACCCATCAGTTGAGGTATTACCCGTGTACTTGTTCGACCCGAGATCTTTCGCACCGTCGAAGTGGGGCTCGCCAAAAACCGGGGGGCACCGAGCGCGGTTCCAATACCAATGCGTCGAGAACTTGAAGAGTAATTTGAAAAAGATCGGGAGCGATTTATTCGTGCAGGTTGGGCACCCGGAGGATATCATCGCACAACTAGCATTGGGGGAGGGGAAAACAACCATTGTTCTGACGCAGGTACGTGGGTTACGCTGAGTCTAATTCCATAACGTACTCCACCCCTGGTTTTCGGTTTTTGCCAGTGAGGATACTTTACTGAACATGGAGCGGCTACGCTGCGCTGAAAGCAAACTTTATAGTTTGTGCTATCTGAGGCAATTCTTTTTTTTCGGGATTTTTACGGGTCCTTTGACCATAGGACTGTACTCGTGTTTCTTCTTGAACCCTTATTCCCTAACCCTTTACTCAATCTTAATATTCGCAGGAGGAAACTTCTTCCGAGGAGTTGACCGTCGATCGTGCCGTGGCGTCCGCGGTGAAGACTGTTAACCAAGAAAACAAACTCCAAAAAATATGGGGCAGCACGTTGTACCATCGGGACGACATTCCGTATGAGGGTGCGTTGCAAGACTTGCCTGACGGGTTCACGCCGTTCCGGAACAAAGTCGAGTCCAAGTCGAGCGTGCGAAGCCCGAAGCCGCCCCCCACACGAGGCGCGTTGGGAAGTTTACCCGCGTCTGTTCCTTTCGACAGCGAGATGCTCCCAATCGATGCCCTTCCCTTCGCTGATTCGCAGGACTTGGAACTCGCCAAGCAGTCGGTGCATGAAAAGGCAGTGCTATCCTTCCAGGGCGGCGAAAGCGCGGCGCTCGCACGCGTCAAGTACTACGTCTGGGAGAGCGAGCGCATCGCTACTTATTTCGAAACGCGGAATGGGATGTTGGGTGGGGATTATTCAAGTAAGTTAGCGCCGTGGTTAGCGCACGGCTGCGTCTCCCCCCGGCACGTGGAACACGAGGTCCGAAAGTTCGAGCGCGAACGCGTGGAGAACAAGTCAACGTACTGGTTGATTTTCGAGTTGATCTGGCGGGACTTTTACAAGTTCTTCGCGGTGAAGCACGGGGATAGGATTTTTAAAAGCGGGGGGGTATCCAAAGACGCTAAGTTCGTCAAGTGGCGAGCTGATGACGCGGCTTTGAGGGCTTGGAAAAGCGGGACGACTGGGTACCCGTTAGTAGATGCGAACATGAGGGAGCTCGCTGCTACTGGGTTCATGAGCAACCGCGGACGGCAAAACGTCGCGAGCTGGTTGGTGCTTGACGCCAAAGTGGACTGGCGCTTGGGGGCTGAGTACTTTGAGAATCAACTGATCGATTACGACTGCTCCGCGAACTGGGGAAACTGGGTCGCCGCGGCTGGGTTGACTGGCGGCAGGGTGAACCGGTTCAACGTCGGTAAACAGACAAAAGACTATGACCCGGAGGGGGAGTACTGTAAGCACTGGATTCCTGAGCTGAAGGACGTGCCCGGAAGATACATAGCGGATCCCCGAAACATGCCTTCCGAGATTGCCCAAAACGCTAACTGCGTCGTCGGCGTCGATTACCCGGCGCCGTTCAAGCTGCCGCCGACTGATTTCTCGGGAGGTGGACGTGGAGGTGGCGGACGTGGGGGGCGTGGAGGGCGAGGTGGCCGCGGCGATGGCAGGAAGAAGAGAGGAGACAGACAGAGATTGCAAGCCCAAAACGTTTACGGTTAGGATGATATTTATTCTCATGTTAGTCTTTTGTTAGAAGTCTTCGCATCAGGTTCTACGTCGAGCATGCCACCTCTCTCACTGGTGCGCGATGTGCTCTGTCATCATCGTGATTTTTACTTCCATTCCAGTCATTTTCATGTGGAAGTTGTAGAAAGCGGTCATTTCGTCGACGGACGTGGGCAGCAAGGTTCGGCCCTTGACGTATTTAATCAGCCCTCGCTTCTGCAACTACTCAGCCATCTTAAACGCGGGATCTACCGGCATGACGGTGGCTTTCGCTGGATCATCAGCTCGGTGAAACGTTTCCACTATCTCCGAAACCATTCTTGCAGTCATACCACCTCTGGATATCTTAGCCAACTCCGGACCGAGATGATTCAGGTCGTACTCGACGAGAAACTTGTCTTTCTTCGGGCCGTCTTTGTAAAACTTCGCAAACTGCCTGTCCTCTTCATTCCGGGGGGGGCAGTAACTCTTTGGGATGACAAACACGGCAGGTTGCATGCCATCGGTACCTGGCTGAGTGGTTATTTTGATCCAAGGGGAGTCATTCCAATGGATGTTGTGCAGGATCTCAAGAAAGCAATCCAGACCGGGCACAGAAGCGTGATATTCTACAGTCACGTCCAGGTCCGCTTTGTATGTCTGCTTGTCCTTCCCGCCGAGGATGTCCTTCTTGGACTCCTTGCCACACACCTTCTTGTGACGCTTTCAGTCCGCCTTCTGGCACGCCCTGCTGCAGTACACTGTGACCCTGCAACGTGGGCAATACTTCTTGCCGCCGTCAACCGTAACAGCGGCTGCACACACTTCGCACACTTCGCAGCTGACGTTGTATGTGTGGGTTTCGTTTGAGACGTCGTCCTTCTCAAGGACGTCGGTCGGGAGTGGCTTGAACTTGAACGGTATAATCTCCTGAGTAAGCGGGACGTTCTTGGCCCTTCGGAGCCTCTCGGCGAGCAGGAACGTCTGCATGTTCAGCATATGTTTACGTATCATTGCATCGTCGTCATAGTTGGTGGCGAGTGCCTTGTCGATCCATCGACCAGCCATCAAAACGTTCCTCTCGAAGCCTTCCAAGCCTGCAAAATGCATGTTCGCCAGTTCGAACTGTGCCTCTGCATCACCCTGCTCAGCCGCCCCTTGCAAAGTATGGTTGGTCAGACGCCATTTTGAACCACACCGAAGCGCGCACTCCATTTGCTGGGTGAGCATGTCTTCTTCCGCCATCTTGCTCCGCGCGTCTAGTTGTGGGGCGCATTGAGATCTGCCAGGAAATTTGCCTCTCGTAACGCTTTTCTCGGAAGACTCGACACAACGACGCGCACCCCACAAACACCCTCAACGATGGATTTCTTCAGATGGGCGCGCGGGGTATCTTTGACCGTCTGTGGTGTACTATCGTGACCGCAGCGCGCAGATCCTCCCCGCAAGCGGCCATCCCGGCCCTTCCCGACCACCTCGTCGTCGCGCATATACTCAGACCTGAGTACTTTGACGATCCCGCCGACCTCGCACGGCTGCGAGCGGTGAGCCGTGCGATGCGCGACACGATGGCAGACACGGGGCTTGAGTTGTATGAGCTTCATGAACGGCAAGCCTCGAGACTCGTATGTGTAAGCGCGTTGGAGCGCCTGCAACGGGCAGGTCACCTGTCGCGTCAAGAATACCTTTGCATGGCAGCCGCGGAGGGTGGGCATCTCAAGAAGTTGAAGCAGTTTCGCGAGAAGGGCTATCCGTGGGACAGTTTTGCGTGTATGTACGCGGTGGTTGGAGGACATCTAGAGGTGTTACGTTTGCTACACACGAACGGCTGCCCGTGGGACGAGAATTCGTGCGCGAGTGCGGCGGGGGGCGGGAACATCGGGTTGCTTCAGTGGTTGCGCGCGAAAGGTTGCCCGTGGGACAAGTCTGCGTGCACGTCTGCGGCGCATGGTGGGCAACTCGAGTTGCTGCAGTGGTTACGGGCGAACGGCTGCCTGTGGAACGAAGAGACGTGCCAGTTCGCGGCAGTAATCAGGCATCTCGAGGTGCTACAGTGGGCGCGCGCAAACGGCTGCCCGTGGGACCATGAAACACGCAACTCTGCGAGCGGGCGCGTATGGGAGTGGGCGTTGGCGAACGGCGTACCCAAAAGATCTGTATTGACTTTGAGCAGTCTTTTCGATTCAGATTCAGAGTTGTTTCAGAAACGCACCCGAGGCTCGTTCTGGGACAACAATTGTTACCCAGTTTCATATTTTTACGCCGGTTATTACCAACGCCAATCTCCCCGCCAGTGCTCCTACATACAGTTTTTTTGTTTTTAACGATCTCGTCGCGACGTCGCGAAACGCGCACTGTCGTGACACATGACACGCTCAGTGTCATTTTTATGAGGTAGGCCTCTATTGTTGTCAACATAGATACGTACCATACCTTTCCCTTCGCCTGGGGAAGGCCAACACCTGGTTTTTGGCTATTTGTACCTAAATTTATATTATCTAGTTTTTGCGATTTTGTCACATCTATCGTGCGTTCGGGACTCCCTGAATGCGCGTGTTAGTCTCAAATTCCTATTAAATGGTAGTTGTTGACTAGGTTCCATGGTCTAGTTGGTTAGGACCTTGGTTTCTGATACCAATAGCCGCGGTTCGAATCCGTGTGGAACCTCTATTTTTTTGTTGTTTTCAGATTTTGTTTTGATGCACAGGTTGATGACGTCGCCACACACCCAACGCGCCTATCCTGACTCAAAACAGCGCACGAACAGCGGAATAGGGAGGGATGGAGGAATGGGTACCCTCGACTTTCCATAGTTTTTCGTCTGAAAGGTTTTTTTTTTTCGCCAGCCAGTTTCCATTTCTCCAGCTCAACACCCGAATGCACACTGGCAAATAGTCAGGATCGAGAAAACGAGGGAAGGTGCGTTCGATCTTCGTGAACGACGAGGCCTCCACCACACCGCGACGCGCGTCTACCCGACCGCTCCTGAGTTTAGTCCCGCGTCGCTTCAGCGTCGTTCCGGCCACCACGCTCAACCGCCGCGCGCAGCTTTTGCCGCAGCACAGCTCGTCGTCGGCCACCCCCGACTCCCATCTCTCGCACGGCAAGCTCTTAGTAGAATCTAAAACGATGGCGAGCGCGGGCCCGTCCAATTCGACGATCCTCAAGGTGCTGGGATGCGTCACCGGTGTGGTGGGCGCGTTGCTCGTGTACGGCATCCTCCAGGAGCGGATCATGACAAGGCCGTACGGTGAAGGCGAGGACGCGGAGCGGTTCACGTTCTCCGTGTTTTTAGTGATGAACAACCGATGCGTCAGTATGTTGGTCGCGGCGTTGGTGTTGGCGCTGAAGAAAGGCCTCGTATCCCCTGTTGCGCCTATTTACTCGTACGCCGCCGTCTCAGCCTCGAACGTCGTCGCTACGACGTGCCAGTACGAAGCCTTGAAGTACGTCTCGTTCCCCGTCCAGACGTTGGGGAAGTGCGCCAAGATGATCCCGGTGATGATTTGGGGGTACGCCATTAACGGCAAGACGTACAAGTTGGCGGATTACTTGATTGCGTGCGGCGTGATGGCGGGGTGTACGCTGTTCGCGATGTATGGCGAGACCACTAGCTCAACCGCGGAGGGCCCGTCAACCGGCATGTACGGTATCGCCCTGATGCTGGGCTACCTCGGCTTTGACGGGTTCACCTCGACGTTCCAGGACAAGCTGTTCAAGGGGTACAACATGGAGACATACAACCAGATGCTGTGGGTCAACTTCTGCAGCGCAGTGATTTCGAGCTTCTGGCTGTTCAGCGACTCGTCCATGGGCACTGCTATTCAGTTCATCAAGGACCACCCTGAAGCCTTGAACGACGTGTTGATTCTGTCCGCGGCGTCGACGTGCGGGCAGCTGTGCATCCTGTACACAATTCGCGAGTTCGGCGCGCTGCTTTTCGCCACCATCATGACCACGCGTCAGTTCCTGAGCATTCTGCTCTCGTGCATCATCTTCATGCACCCCCTGACGGGCATGCAGTGGCTCGGCACCTTCCTCGTTTTCGCGTCCCTGTACTACCAAGCATTTGTGAAGTCAGCGGCGAAGAAGGAAGAGAAGGAAGAAGTGCTGCCGTCGACGAACGGAGCGACGGACGCCAAGGCGGCGTAAGGCGTGATTGAAAAGCAATCACCCATACCTATACCATATGAATTAGTGCAGTGAGTGAGTGAGTAGTCAGATGACTCACTAGTGTAATGGTTCACACGCAGTTATCCATAACAAGTACCTATCTTCCTTCGTGTTAATACTTTTAATTCTGAGAAGCTCTTTTGGCTCTGTGAATTACAAAATATTTTCAGACTTCGGCGCGCGTCTAATGTGGCGCCGGTCGGTGCCGGATGCGCTTGTAGAGTCCACCGCTGTGGTGGGGGTGGGAGGACGCGCGGTCGAGACGAACGGGGCGATGGGCAATACGAATGGTGCCAGTGCGTTTAGCAGGGACAAAGCTTCGGTCTCTCCCAATAAAAAACGCCCATCGCCACCCAACAACGAGTGGCACAAACACGACCCCTCGTTTCGAGTCGCACGCAAGTTGATATCCGCACTCCGCGTGCAAACCCCCGAACGTGCACGCGACGTCCTCACCGCAGCCGTGTTGTGCGAGTGCGTCGGGCGAGGCCCGGCGGATGCAGACGTTAGGAGTGCCCTTGATCGATTAACAAATGAGTTCCCCGATTGCGTAATCAGTACGGATTCAATGAGCGTCGCGCATGACCGCGTCAAACACCGGTACCTCGTCGCGGACTCGCCTGGTGCGATTTATGTGGCATGTGCAGGTACCCGAAACAACCAGGATTTGATGACCGACGTTTCCGTGCTGAGAATATCGCTTGCATTGGACGCGCAGTCTGAAATCTTGGCTGGCCAAAAAATAAAAAATAAACTCGCCGCGCACGCCGGCTTCGCGACTCGCGCGCGAGGGTTACGTAAGCCCATTAGCGTTTTACTTAAAAAAGCAATCAACTCCGGGAAGCGGTTAGTGTTGTGTGGGCATAGTCTGGGCGGCGCTGTTGCAGCCTTGTCACTAATAACCCTGCTACTGGACGTAGACGACGGAGGGTTTGGGGATCTTTTTGGAGAATTTAATTTTCTGATGAGAGATCAAATCGCCGAAAAACTCGTCGCGTCCGGGTCAGTGGTGTGCATAGGGTACGCCGCCCCGCCCTCTGTTGACGAAGCCACGCGACTGTTTATAACGAGCAAAGGGTGGCACCACGCGTTCATGAACATCGTGTCGCCGGAAGATTACGTCCCGAAGCTAATGCTGGGTTCGAGGAAAAACTTTACGAAAGAGAAACGAATAGCTGCGTCTGATGTTGATGATAGGAGTATAAAAAAACCCAACAGGTGGCGTGTTTCGTACGTACACGTCGGACAAATTCACGTGCTGTTTCGCGATGGGATGGTGGATGTAGTAAGCGGTGGGTCCTTGTTAAATACCCCTGAAAGTAACTCAGGAAGTTCTGGGTTATTCACTGGTTTCGCCGGGTTCACCGTCGCTCAAAAGAAAGTGCGCGACGCTTTGGCGGAGCACACCATGCGCGCGTACCGAGTCCGATTGCTACGCACAGTGAGTCACAAGATAGAGGAAAGTAGTGGACGAAGTGGTGTTGGGTTCCATATCTTTAAAAATCTCCAATGGGTTCCATTTGTGCGTTTTCTGTATGGAACACGAGTCGGTTCGAGTAACGCGAAGTTAATCGAAACGTCTGAGAATATACCTCGCGCTACTGCAATCGAACCGCAACCGAAACCAACGAACGCGATCGGAACCGTTTCTGTGGAAGAATCAGGACACAAAAGTAGCGCTAGTACTTCCAAAGTTTCGCTTCTCGTCACTATCACTGGAAATGACTTGGACCTTACCACGTCTATTGGCGCCGAGTGTAACGGCTGGCCGTGCGGAGCAATCGTCGAGGGTAACAATATCAACTCAAGAATAACTCAGGGGAGCGGAATAAAAGGTGTCACCGAACAACTTCTCATACGCGTATACCCGCCCACGTGGCACGGCTCTCCGTTGTCCGACCACTTGTTCCCACACGGAGGAAACGAGAACGTGAGTTGGCGAAATACGTTTCTTTTTCTGAAGGGCGACTTCGGCGACGCGGGACTTAAAGTCGAATTAGAATCTAATACACCGAGACAGATAGAAAGTCGGCTGTGATGCAGTGTTTAGGGTAGGGTTTAGTCTTCAGGCGTATATAGTAGTTGAAAGATAATCTCGTAGTGTGATATTGACGTATCATTGTATATTAAAACTCGCTAAAAGTACAAGACGCTTGGGTTCGTTCTTTCACTAAAACCGCCGAGTCTTCGTGAGCCCTATTAAGGGACACTGTGTTATGTATTTGTATATGACTTGTGTGACTGTGCAGTCAAACAATGTCATATTCAGGGTGAAAATTACCTTCCCGGTAAGTTGACTGTGGGTCAACCCTGGACATCAAATTTGAGAACCGCCATTTCGCGGTCCTTTTTTATGTGGTATCTAGTCGTGATACTTATTACTCAAGTGGATACCTTAGTACGTGTATGTAGTCGTTTCGTGCGCTGTACGCTCATCAGGTCCTTAGACCTTAGCCTTAACCCTATTTAAAGCGTGTGGCTGAGTAAATAGTCGTACTGCCTGGCGATCAGGGCGAGTTTGGACAGCAGAACCTTGTCGTCTTCCAACATACTTTCGAGGTTTTGCTTGCCAGAGACCAAGTCTTTCAGCTGCGCGGCGCCGAGCACGGTACGCAACACGGAGCCGCCTGGGATGTCAACGGGCTGCCCCGTGAGGCACTTCTGAGACGCGACTCGTCTTTCCGCCATCGTCGAGTCAGGCTGTAGAAATTCGGAAATGTCAGCCGTCATCAGCGCGTACACTTTCTTGAGCTCCGCGGTTGACAGGAAGGCGCCGTCGGGTTCGGATCGGAGTCGGACGCTCACGATCGTGTTCACCCCTCCGAGCTGCCAGTCGCCTTCGTAGTCCATCGCGGGGACGTACTCGAGGTGGGGCCCGAACTCAGTCGCGGCAGATCGCATAGCGTGGACCCATTCATGGACCTTCTCTTCGACTTGTTCGAGTCCGCCTGCCTTCTCAGTCTCCGCTTGGAGCGTCTCCATCTCGTGAAGACCCGCCGCCCAGCGAAGTAAAACGCCGACGTTGCAGAACCCGGGGGGCATGGCGTCGTGCAGCTTGGGCAACACGTCGCCGATGTCGTGGTGCGTGAGGTACGAGGCGCACGCTTCAGCCAGCACCGCAAGCGTCATGGGCGCCTCTTCCTCGAGGTGGACGTTTATGCGGTCCACCGCGGCGTGCGGAAAGAACACGCCGCTCCCGAACGACGGACCTCCGAAAAACTTGGAGGACGTCATAAGTACGGGGCCTTGTTCCTGGAGCCATCTTGGGATGAGATCAGGGTGGTGCCTCATCTGGCACGCGTCCAGCACGGATACCACACGGTGCCCGTACTCTTGAGTCAATAACTCAGACACTTGAGGCGAGGGTAGACGTAAACCAGTCTTGGATCCGGCGACAGTGTGTAAAACGACGACGCACGCCGGGTCTGACGCTAACGCTTTCTTCGCCTCGGCGAGAATCAACTCGTCGTAGTCCTTCCTGGCGCCCCGTTCCAGGGCATCGGGGCCACCCCTGGCAACGAGCTCAACAGCGTCCATGTCCGCCAGGTCGTGCAGCGCCGGGAGCTCTTGGCCCATCGCGACATGGTTCCCGCCGAGGGGGACAGACTTTGAAAAGAAACGGCCCATCGCGGCTTCCGTGGTGCCGCTGCCAACCTCACCGGCGCACGCCACCAGGGAAACGACGTTGCCGCGTTCCAGGTCATCGGAAAACTGCGAAGGGCGGTTAAAAGACGTGTCCTTCAACCCTTCTCGTGCCAAGTGTCTACTCTCAAGCACGGCTTGTAACAAGGGCATGGTCTCCGCGTCCGTGCCTGACGGGTGAATCACCATGCGCCCGGCGCCGTCGCAGAACAAACCCTCCACGCGTTCGCGAACCTCATCCATCAGTTCAACGTCAGCGTGAACGTCCCCGTCCCACAAGCGGTGGACCATCTCTTTAGACGCTTCCAAGGCGCCTTCCGTTGGTGACGAGGAGGTACACGTCCCTCGGTGTAACAAATCGTTCGCCCGGGCGTACATGCCGGTGAAGTACTTGTTCAATCGGAGCTCGCCATGAAACGTGGAACGGTCGTCGCTTCCCTTCTCCATCAACGTCACCACGGACTCGTGCACGATTGAGGCTTCCAGAAACCGGACGAGTTGGGTGACCCTTTCCGTTTCACGTAAACGGCGCGTTTGGCCGTTTGACACGAACTCCTTCTTTGGCAAAGGGAACACGATCTCCGCCATCATCATCCCGGATTCAGGAATCAGCGAAACGTCAACCTCTTCGTGGTTCAACAACGCGTCGCACACGTTCCGTGTGACTCGGGCGACGTCGTCAAGGCCCTCCATGCGGGGCGAGCCCATTAAAAAACGAACCCCGCACCCGTCCCTGTTGTTTTTGTGCGCGAACAAACGGAAGTGCTGCGACGCGACCAAAAGTTCTTTGAAAATTTTAGCCTGCGCCGCGCCGTCTGCCCGGAGTTCTTCAGCGGAACGTTCATCGATGTCGTGAGAGTCTTCGCCGTCCGATTCTGGGTCGCTAGGGGCCCATAGGTCGGGGGAGATTTCCACGAGGTCGCGCATGCGAGTGACGCGCATGGAATGCCTTACGCCGACGGCGATGCGGGGCTTGTCCGCGGACGCGCCATCGCTGGAACGGCGCTCCTCAGCGCGGCGCGCGGTGACTTTCGTGGAGGGACCGCGGCGGGTGGTGCCGCGCGTAGCGGTCAGGCGGCCGGGCACAAGGGCCACGGCGGAGGTGAGTGAAAGGGACATCTTAAGTAGAAGTCGAAGGAGGTTTTGGAACAAAAGTGTGGACTTTCGTTGGAAGTAGTTGTGCTGCTCGTAGAGTCAGCGGACGAATGAACGTCGAGGGAGTGACAGGCGGCCGCCTCTGTCACTCAGAGCAAAGCTGGTGCTCAGACCAGGAAAGGCAGTCGCCCGGGGCGACTGCGTAGAGTGCGGGAAAGGCTGTGTTTGGGTAGCAGGAATGGGGGAAGGAGGGGGGGAAGGTCAGGACGTGACCGCGTGAAAGATTGGCCAGGGTTACGAGTGATTGTGAAAGGTGGCACGCGCTTGAGATCAACACGTGTGGAATCCACACAGAATGCTCGCGTGATACGACCGGTCATGGTGCGGGGACGCTGGGGACGGTCGCGTTACTGTGAACACGCCGCTGCATCCCCGGGTACCGCCCGCCCACACCCCACCC
>MDSY01079952.1_pt1 | contig 18319 bp, 23 predicted proteins | sample 811131 | NCBI WGS metagenome assembly MDSY01 (sample SAMN05326643, study PRJNA326480) | marine metagenome | isolation source: seawater | place: Atlantic Ocean: South West | collected 2010
TAACAATAGCCGTTAGAAAGGTCTAAACAACTGATTCACAGAATATAGGCCTCGTAGCATAACTGAATAGTGCATCTGATTACGGCTCAGAAGGTTGGGAGTTTGAATCTCTCCGAGGTCACAAAAAAAGGGGAATCAAATTTGATTCCCTTTTTTTATGACTACAATGTTATTTGAATTTTACTTGTTAGATTATTCAATTAATCCAAGTTGTTTCATAAAAGTGTAATTATCGAAAAAGTCTTCTTCTTGTAATACTTTACCGTCCTTCATTTTTACAATAGTTGTCCCTGAAAGATCTAATGATTTGTTGGTAGCAGGAATTCCAAAAAAATCTCCATCATGAGTGCCTTTAAAATTCCATTGTTTAACTAATTTATCACCCTGACCAAAAGCATTGACTACAGAAAATTCACCATCAGAAAATCCATTTATATAATTAGCATAATATGCTTTAAAATTCTCTATTCCAGTTATATTTCCAGTAGCTGTAACAACTGTAACATCTTCGTGAAAGTTTTCACTTGTTACAAGTTCAATATTTTTCTCTGAAAAAGTGCTTTCCCATACAGAAACATACATTTGTACATTATTCTCAACATATTCTTTATCAGCTTTTAATTGATTTAATTCCTCTGAGTTTTGGGCACAACCCATTAAAAGGAAAGCTGCAGTAATTGTTAATATTTTATTCATTTATAAAAGTTTTTATTTCTATTAAATATAATAAATTAATTTCTTAATCCGTTAATATCATATTTTGATACAAAATCCCATATTAATTGTCCGGTATTTTTACCATTAAAATCATTATTAAACCAAACGTGTTCACCATCAATAATTTTGTAATGTTCAACAGAAACATTACTGTTACCGTTTTCATATTTGTATTTTGTTATTGAAGTTCCGTTATCATTAATATTATTTATTATTGGATCAGTATCAGTATTATTAAAATTTACCCAAAAGTTAAGAACAGATTCTACAGAATTGTAAACCCCGCCCCCATCATAGTAATCAGTTGTACCATGTAATTTTATTAAGGGGATTGAGTGAGAAGGACTACATTCAGTTTGAAGCATGTATCCTGAAACTGAACCAATAGCAGATATTAAATCACTCTTATAACAAGCCAAAGCATAACTCATCATACCACCATTTGAATATCCAACAGCATAAACTCTTTTTAAATCAATTAAATTTTCTGAAGATAATTTATTAATTAAAGTATCGATAAAACCCAAGTCATCAACATCACTTTTATTATCACTTCCATTCAAGGCAGCATTCCAATGAGAAGAACCGTCCAAATCAGAACCTTGAGGATATACTAAAATGAAATTCTCAGAATCAGCAGTAGATCTCATGTTTGAATATGACATATGATCACCAGCTTGTCCACCGAATCCATGAAAATTTAACAAAAGTGGTAATTTTGAAGTGCCATCATAGCCTTGAGGAGTATAAATAATATATTTCCTTTCTAAACCATTATGGGTCATAGTTTCAATAGGCCCATCATAAGAGTTACCGTCCTTATCATAACCGTCTTTTTCAAATTCATCACTTGAGCAAGAAAAAGAAAAAATTAAAATAAATAATAAAATAAAATTTTTCATTTAATAAACATTTAATTATGATTGACAAAATTTATGCCAAAAAGTTAATTTTAAAATAAAAATTAAAACATAATATATTTAATTGGTAAATTTATAAGATGAAAATAAATACATTTTTTAAAAGCTTTTTACTTTTACAATTAATATTTGTTAATTGTAATTACAGCTGGTCTCAAAAAAAATCACCCAACATAATTCTTATGATTGGAGATGGAATGGGGCTTTCACAAATTAGTGCAGGAATGTATTCTAATGACAACTCTACTGCTTTAGAAGATTTTGAATATATAGGGTTATCCAAAACTTCTTCATCTAATTCATTAGTTACAGATTCAGCGGCCAGCGGAACAGCGATGGCATCTGGTGTGAAAACGCTAAATAAAGTTCTTGGAATAGACCCTGAAAATATTTTTCAAAAATCTATTTTAGAAATTTGTCAAGAAAAAGGATATAAAACAGGTTTAATTGCAACTTCAAGTATAGTTCATGCAACGCCGGCCTCTTTTTATGCAAATGAAATATCTAGATATAATTATGAGAACATAGCCTTTCAGTTGAGTAAACAAAATATTGATTTATTTGTAGGTGGTGGCAGCAAATACTTCACTTCTAGAAAAGATAAAAAAAATCTAATTAAAGAAATGTTAAAATATGATTTTGTTAAATCAATCAAAGAATTTGAAAAAAGTAAAGCATCGAAAATTGGATTCTTTACCTATTTTGATGAACCACCATCAATTATTAATGGAAGAGCACCTAATCTTGATAAAATAACTAGAATTGCCATTGATAAATTATCATCTTCAAATTCTCCTTTTTTTATAATGATTGAAGGTTCACAAATCGATTGGGCAGGTCATAATAATAATGGTAAAATGTTAATTTCTGAATTCAAAGATTTTAATTCTGCTATTAAAGAAGCGTTAAACTTTGCTAAATCTGAGGGAAATACATTAGTTGTAGTAACTGCTGACCACGAAACTGGAGGAATGTCATTTAGTGGAAGAGTAAATAGAGTGTTTACTAAATTTAATACAAAATCACATACAGCTACTATGGTTCCAGTGTTTAGTTATGGGCCAAACTCTCAATTGTTCAAGGGAATATATGAGAATACTGAGATTTTTAAAAAACTAAAAACTACTTTGGAATAAAATTTATTTGGTTCTTGCCTTTTCTACAATTGATTTATTGAAATTATTATCATCTTCGATTATTTCAAAAAACTTATTCATAAAACCTTTCATGTTATTAAATTCACTCTGGCTATCAAATTCTGGCTTAAATGAATTCACAAGAGAAATTATTTCGTCTTTGGAATCAATAAACTCATTCCTTACAGTATTCATTAATTCTGTATCTCTTTTAAAACCTCTATAAACTCTATCGGTTAATGAATTAAGACCTAAAGTTGGATTGCCAAAACCATAACTAGGATCCACCCATCCTGTCATATCAAAATCATAAGGCAATGGATTGATTTTTTTCTCTGAGGGGGAACTTACATTTTTAACATACAATAGTTTTCCATTGTGTTGAAAAGAAACTGAAAAATCTGTATTTCCAATTAAATATTGAAAAAAAGCATGCCTTACAGACGTTAAACCGTTCATAGCCATTGGATGAATAAATTGTTCCACTACTTTACCATCAAATCTTTTAGCTAACCTACTATCATCTTCAATTAAGAAACCTTTTAAGAAATATGTTTTAGATTTTTTTCCTTTAGGTTCTGTGAAATCAATATTTACTCTTCTAGTTTTGAAATAATAAGGTGAAATTAATTCATAAATTTTATAAGCAATATATTCCTTTAAAATATTGTCATTTTTTTCATCTTCTGTTTTGCAAGGCAATACTAATTTTAAAGATTTATTTCCATCAAAAACAGTATTTTTATATTGACTCTTTTTTATCTTCATTTTTATTGGTGGAAAATAACATTTAGATCTTCTAAAATTTCCTCTTGCTCTTAAAGAAACTGGAATCACATTCCACTTGTCCTTATCGAAAAAATTTAAATCTGTTTCAATAAAAGTTGAATCTGTAGTGTTTTTTTTTACATTTTTATTAGAATAATTTAATTTTATATCCATTATAGTTTGATCAGCAAAAAGAACATCAGATTTTAAAGTTTTTTGAGCTTGAATTAGTGAACAAATAAATAAAATCACGATTAAAATAGCATGTTTCTTCATATATTAGATTTTAATTTTGTGTAATTTAATATTTTTTTTACAATGTCTAGATATATAATAATACTTAATTTTCGAACTTTTTTTTCATTATTAATATCAATAATAGTGCCTGCACTGGCATATAGGTTTGATATAACTTATAATATTGATTTAACATTGATAAGTATAGCAATTATATTTCCACTAGTTTTCACAATTAGAGGAGCTTTTAGAAGAAGAGAAAAGGCGCTAGAACATTTAAGTCTATTTAGAGCCAGCTTAAAAACTGTAGAAAGTATTATTTCTAGTTCAAAATTAGAAGCAAATGATATTAAGCATGGTATTGAGTTAGTAAACAATTCAAACAATGGTTTGTTTGATTATTTAAGTAATTCAGGAAACTCACCGGAAAATCATGATAATAATATTAATAATTTATATAAATTTTTAGAATCAAAAAAAAACATTATTGGAAGTGGTACTTTACAAAAAGCCATTAGATTTTTGAAGGACACCATCGATAGTGCTGATAATCTAATTGGAATTCACACACACAGAACTCCTATTAGTTTAAAGGCTTATTGCCTTATATTTGTTTATATTTTCCCCTTAATTTATACTCCAACTATTATTAACAAGATTGGAGTAGAAAATCCTGCTTGGTTAACTTACTTTATAGTTGCTTTAAGTGAATTTATATTAATTTCCTTATACAACATTCAAGATCAAATGGAATATCCTTTTGATAAGGAAGGTCTAGATGATATCGATCTAGATACATTTAAAATGTTAAGAAAATAAAATCATCAATTACTTTTTTGTGATTTATTACAGTCGGTTTTTATTTAACAGAATTTAATTCTTTGATTTTAATATTTCTAAACTCTACTGGATGACCTTCAGATTGAAGTGAAATATAACCTTCTTCAAGTGGCTCACCTACTCTACTTAAATAGTTACTTGGAACTTTATTACCTCCAATCTTAATATTTGAATAAGATAAAACTGTATCACCCTCAACAATATGTTTTACCAAAAAATTTGAATAAACCATTACCTCAACTTTTACCCATTCGTCATTATGGAATGTCTTAGAGCTCGAATTATTACAATGTTTTTTGGCTAATTTAGAGTTGATATCTACATCAGTTCCAGGTGAACAAATGTTTGCAGTTGTTCTTTCACCCTGTCCTAGACCGCCTAAAAGTTGAACTTCTGCACTAACGGGAAAATCTTGGTTAATTAACATTGTTTTTGGGTCTTGACAATGCAACATTATTCCACTATTTTTTATTGACCAACTAGGCGCACCATTTAAGTGATCCCCATTAAATTTATATTCAAGGCTTAAATGATAATTTTCAAATTTCTTTTTTGTAAAGAAAATATGACCAAACTTATCTTCGAAAGAATCATAATTTTCGTAGGAAACCTTTATAGAATTATTTTCAACTTTAAAAGTGTTTTTGAAATTTTCACCAAATTTGTGCCCTTTAATTTTTATTTTCCATTCCGTTAAATTGTTACTGTTCAAAAGAAATTCCCAATCGTCATTAATTTCTCTTTCCAAAGAGTAGTTTATAATAATATTTCCAATTATGGCAACAAGAAATAATGGAATAAGTCCTAACAAACTAAAATTTAATTTTTTCATGATATTACTATATTATATATTTTTAAAACTAAAAGTCAATCCAGCATTTTTCTGAAGTCTGCTTAAAATAGCATCGCCCATAGCAACAGATGGTGTCAAAACTCCACTTGAGTCAGGCAATATATCCTTTGCTAAACAAACAGCAGTCTCTCCTAGCATTTTAGATGTAGACCCATATCCAGGATCCATATCACCAATTACTTTAGCAAAAACTTTAGAACCATCTTCCAAAGTAATATAAAATCTTAAGTTATAAAAACCTGCCTCTCTTTTTTCTTTACTAGGTCCTTGACCAGCCTTAGGCAAAAGATAATCGATTATTTTTTTTAATAATGATCCAGGTTTTGCACTCATTAATAAACCTAAAGGAATAGCAGAAATATATCCTCTTATTTTTCCATTTATACCTTTTCCACTCAAAGTTGCCTCATCATACATAAAGTCTTTTCCATAAGAATATCCTGTTAAAGCATTACTTCTACGGACTATTTTAGTATTAATAGCTGCCATAATAAAAGGTCCAATCCAACTTTTAGAAGCTTTATCATAAACTATTTTTCTTAAATCGTATTTATCCAAACCCTTGGGATCCCCTTTTGGGTTTAAACCATAAGGATTAATAACTATTTTGAAAATATCTTTGTCATTAGATGCTTCTTTGTTCACATTACTAAGACTTAAGTAAGTTCCTCCACTAATACCACCTTTAACCCCAGCAACCCGCATTTTTATTTGCTTAGCTTTTTGTTTACAATTCTTAATGGATTCCTTTTGTATAAAATAGACTCCTAAATCTGAGGGAATAGAATCAAACCCACAAGAATTAACAATTTTGGTTCCATTTACTTTTGCTTTTTCATGAAACTGATCTATAATTTTTCGAATCCATTGTACTTCCCCGGCCAAATCACAATAATGAGTATTATTTTCAACACAAGAAGAAACTAGTTTAGAACCATATTTCGCATACGGACCCACAGTTGTACAAATTACTTTGGTTCTTTTAGTCATCGAATTTAAGCTTTCTAAATCATAACTATCTGCAGTTATTATTGGAATAGTTTCATTGCCAATTTCTATTCTTACAGACTTTAATTTAGATAAATCTCTACCTGCAATAGCCCATTTTAAATCCTTATTGGAACCATAATTTTCAAATAAATATTCCGCAACTAATTTCCCGGTAAACCCTGATGCTCCCCACACAATAACATCGAATTCTCTTGAATCATTCATATTTAATAATTTAATTAGTTATGGAATATATAATGAATAATACAAGATAGACTAAAAGATAGGATCTATAATATTTTCTTGCTTCAATATATTTTTTATTATTTGGAAAAATATTAATAAATAAACCTTTAATTTCTTTTTTAAATAAAGGCTTAATATTTATTTTCCAATCATCTGTTTGGTAAACAATTTTTCTAAAATTACTTCTAAAATAAGTACTAGGAAGTCCCCAGATAAATAAAACAATTAATAATATGGTTTTTAATGACATAATTTTAAGATATCAAATAACTAATTTTTCTCATTAATTAATATTTATTATTCAGTTATCAATGCAGCACTAATTTCCTTATTACTTTTCAAAACAATAAAAGATGAAATTGCATAATATGCATGAATATTACTTGAGTTAGATTGTAGATCGTTCACCCAGTTTTCAAAATCATATTGATAATTAAAAGAAGTATTAGAGATGTCACTAGTAAATTTATCTATTCTTAATGGAACTTCCATTCCAGGACACCATCCAGCTCTGTCTGGTTCCCAATTTCCGTTCTGAGGACTCACTGGGTTAGATCCACAACCAATTGGACCCATGTAGTGCTGAAAAGTATTGACATCATTGATTTTAATGTTATGGGTTCTAAAACACCATTCTGCACAAGGTCTTCCTCCAGCATCATTTGGTGTAGCATGACCCCACCCTGTAATTATTGTCCTAATATGCGCGCTTTGAACGTCGCTACCAATATTTACAGATTTTAATAAATCAAATTTTGATTCGTCTTCACCATAGACTACTCCTTGTAATGAATTACCATTGTATTGGAGTATTCTTGAAATTTTATAATTAGTGTAATCTGGACTTCCCACAACATAGTCAAAATCTACAGATAAGTTCCAGCCATCACTACCCCAAACTTCAATAAATGATTTTAATTCTACACTCCCTGTTAAATGAGATTTAAAATCAGTTACATCAATTTCAAAACCTCTATCTAGTTTTTTATTATCTGTTCCGTAAGGTGTGATATATCTTCCAATTTCCAACCATTCAGATGAATCAGGGTCTTTTACCATTATATTTGAATATACATCCCATGCATTACATCCGCCAGATGGGCATTCTAATTGAATGTACATTTTGATAGATTCTATATTACTCAAATCATTATGTAAATCAAATTTTTGAATAGAAGATTGATTTTTTCCAGATCCAAACGCTAAATGTTGTTGTTTGAAAGTTTTATAATTAAATCTTAGTTTAGTTCCATTTCCTGTTAAACTTATGTTTATGGAGCTAGTTTGATTATTTTCTATTTTAATATTTCCTGTTATATCACCTAATTCCTTAGGTATAAATCTAACATACACATTTAAAGATTCTTTTGGATTTAATGATATTTTTTGTTGAAAAGTAGTATTATCAATAGACAATTCAAATCCATCAGATATTGAAATATTAATATTTGAATTTAAATTTTTACTAGAAATTAAAATAGATTTAGTAATAGAGGATTTAGTTACCATAGTATCCTCAAACGATAAAGATGATTTATTTGATAAAATATATGGTAAATCTAAATTAGAGTCCATATTATTTTCACTAGAATCTCCTTTACTACAATCAGTAAAAAAACACATTATTAAAATAATCGTAAATATTAATTTTAAATTCTTCATTATATTTAATTTACTTTTTTAAAGTTTTTGAATTCTTTTTTTCCAAAATACATTTTACTAACTAATAAAATTAATTCATCTGTAATTTCTTTTGCATTTTTGGAAGAAAGATCAAAAATAGTTCCATCCATACTTATTAATTGATTTTTTTTTGCATTCAAATCAATTGCAGTGTAAAAGTGATATCTCAAAACATAATCTAATGTCATTTTAGTTTCACCATAATTTATTTTAAATAATGATTCATCATTAAGGGTAGTTTTTAAAATCCTGTATGGTTTAGAAAAATTATTACTTTCTCTTAAAGCTAATAAATCCAATGAATCCGATGGATACTGGCTAAAAGTAAAAAGAGGAATTAAATAAATTATAAAAAATATTTTCATTTTTTAATGTTTAATTTTTTATAATTACTCCATCAGCAAGAAAAGAAAGAGTAATCTCAGGTTTTGTTATTAAGGATATTTCATGTTTAGTTTTTCCAGCGTCTTCAGCGTAATGCTTCAACTGACCTACGCTTAAAGTATCAATAGATATTTTACCATTAATAATTACAGATTTTCCCTCAGAACCGGTCTTAGGAACAAAAAATCCATAATCTTTGAACCTAACAAGTAATGTATCATTATGAATATTCATCTTCATCCAACAACCTTTCATCGGGCAAGTAGAGATGATTTTACCCTGAATCTTTACATCTTTATTTGGGTTATTTAATAGTATATTTTTTTTTAATTTATAATCTTCTATTTCTTTTAAATCAATTTTAGACCCATAAAATCTTAAATTTCCATCAGATTTCTGAGCGAAAGAAATAAAAGAAATAAAAGAAATTAGAACAAAATTATATTTCATAAACAATATGTTTTAGTAGTTTATAATATTAATTTAATAAAATTACTTAATTCATATATCTTTTTAATTCATTTCTTGTTTTTTTCTTTAATTAATCGATATATATTTGCAATAAAAATTCAAGGTATTCGAATATTTATTGATGAAAAAAAAACCTGACAACGTAGCAAACAATCCTAGCTTATTACCCTATGGATCAAATGTTGGAGCACCCGCAATAAAACCTAATGATGTGGGAGTATGGAGAAGTGAAAAAATAATAAAAACCAACCAATATTTTGAAGCAAAATTTAATGACATAAAGGAGGATTATCAAAAACTCATAGAAAATTACGAATGGAATAAATTAGTATATTCTTCCGACTTTAAATTTGAACCTGAAAAAGGAAAAGTTTATTTCCTATATCAAAAAGAGGATGAAACATTATTTTTATCATTAATAGAACCCGACATGTGGGATAAAATTTTTATTGGTGCATTTAAACTTGATTCTGACAATAAATGGATTAAACTAGAAAAAACTCAATAATTTTAATTAACGTTCTTTTAAAAAATCCCAAATTCTAGAGTATAATAGTTCTCTCCCTCCAAAGTTGGATTGATGACCAGCTCCTTTAACTAGTTGATATTTAATGATGTGGCTATTATCGTAATCTCCATATAAAAAGGAAGAAACTGAAAAATTACCCCATTTATGTTCAGTTTCAATTATATTATTTAATTCACAATTTGAGTTTTTCAATCCAATTTTCAGCATTTTTTTTAGCAGAAACAAATGTATGTCCTACCATTAAAGAACCACCTTCTAAAGGAATTAAATCATCACTTGTTCCATTAATTTGGTATACAGATAAAGATCTTTTAAAATTTATTTTTGATATAACGTCAGATTGTTGACTAATTATTGGAGCAATTCCACTAAATAGTTTAGTTTCCTTTGCAACCTTATTAATAAATAAAGTACTGTTAGAAATTCCTATTCCATAAGTTTTATTGAAATTCATAAGGTTAGAAGAAAGAGTATAGATCTTTAAATCTTCAACTATTTTATTAAAGAAAAACAATATCATCAGCCTTAGATTCTTCGAAGCCATAATTTCAGCCTTTTAAATGACCATCAGGAAAAATTACAATAAACTCTTCATTATCAATCAAATTCTTGATTTCAATTGAATTATTATAAAAATCATAAGCATTTCCTCCTGCTCCGTGAAAAAACATTACAATTGGATATTGAGATTTTGTAATATTTTGTGGTAACCTAACCCAAAATTTTCTTTCACCATTTTATCTAAAATACTTTGAACAATAGTTTTAGAGTAGATATAATTTACGACTAGTTTGATTTCATCATTATCAACATTGGAGCAACCAAAAAGAAAAGCAAATATTGATAAAGTAAATAATTTTATGTAATTCAATTTATATTTTAAAGATATTAAATATATATAGACTACTAATTGTTGTAAAACTTCCAACAAATAATTAATATGAGAATATTTAATTTGTTACATTTATAACATTATTAAATTAATTTGTTATATATATGAAAGAAATTTTAGTTCTTGGTTTAGGAAAAGTTGGTTCATTAGTTGGTACTCTGTTAAGTGAAAATTATAATGTTAAAGGTTTAGATCAAAACAAACCTCACTACAATTACACACTTCCTTTTAAAGTATTAGAAGAAGATGTTTCGGATATAAAAAAAATGAAGGAAATATTAAAAAGTTTTGATACTGTGGTATCGGCTCTTCCGTTTTTTTTAAATAAAGAAATTGCAAAATTAGCTCATGATCTTAATTTACATTACTTCGACTTAACTGAGGATGTTGAAACAACTAAATATATTCAAGAGCTAAGCAAAACATCTAATAAAATCATGGCTCCACAATGTGGTTTAGCTCCAGGGCTAATTGGAATAATCGGAAATGATTTAGCTATAAAATTTGATGAGCTTAGGGATATTGAACTAAGAGTAGGAGCTTTGCCTAGGTACCCTAATGGTCAACTTGCTTATTCATTTACATGGTCACCACATGGTGTTATAAATGAATACATAAATGATGCAGAAGTAATACAAAATGGAGTAAAAAAAACTGTACCATCTTTGGATGGTTTTGAATATATAAATATTGAGGGACAGGAATTTGAAGCGTTTACAACATCTGGCGGACTAGGAACTATGTGTGACACTTATGAAGGGAAACTAGACACATTAAATTATAAAACAATTAGATATCCTGGTCATGGAAAACTAATGAGATTTTTAATGTATGAGTTAATACTTAAAAATGACAAACCTCAACTTGAAAAAATATTAAGCAATGCAAAACCCCCAGTAGATGATGATGTTGTATATGTTTATGCAGTAGTTGAGGGATGGAAAAAAAAGAAAGTTTCTAGGAGTGAATATTTTAATGCATTTTATCCAATTGAAATTCAAGGAAAAAAATGGAGAGCAATTTCATGGACAACTGCAGCATCTTTAGTTTCTGTTATAGAAATGGCAGCAAATGGAAAACTTCCGAACAAAGGTTTTTTAAAACAAGAAGAAATTCCTTTCCAGGAATTTTTAAAAACTAGTTCAGGTAAATTATTTTTAAAGTAACTTTAATTCATGAATTTTAAAGAGAAAAAAAATATTCATCTTATACTAGAATCTTTATTTGAAACTTATTCAAATAGAGTGCCTGATGTAAAAAAAATAACTAACGCCTTAGTTAAAAATAAAATAATTAGAAATCAGAATGACATAATTAATGATCATGTAGCATTTAGAACAATGGGGGTGAAAAATCTTGGCATAAATTCTTTAGAAAAAATATTCTTAAACCACGGTTATGTAAAAAGAGACAATTATTCGTTCAAATTAAAAAAACTAAATGCATATTGGTATTCACATGAAGAAAAAAATATGCCTAGAATATTTATAAGTGAATTAAAAGTAGATGAACTTTCTGAAGAGTCAAAAAAAATAATAAACAAGTATACTAATCAAGTTACAAAGGATCCTGTAGATGAATTAGACCTTGATAATGTTAAAGAAATTATTGGTTTCTTAAGCAAACCTTTATGGAGCTTACCATCACTAGTTGATTTTAATAATTTAATAAATGAAAGTGAGTATGCCTCTTGGGTAATTTACAATAGATATTATTTAAATCATTACACTATTAGTGTTCATGAATTAAACACAAACTACAATACTTTAAAAAAGTTTAATAAGTTTTTAGATAAACTAAATATTAAACTAAATGATTCTGGAGGAATAATCAAAAAGAGTAAAGATGGTTTATTATTACAAAGCAGTACAATTGCTAATAAAGTTGAAGCCACATTTTTAAATAATGAAACATCTCTAATTTCTGGAAGTTATGTAGAGTTTGCTGAAAGAAAAGTATTTTCAGAATTTAAAAACATACCACTTGAAGATATACAATTAAAACATCGAAGAGATGGTTTTGAAGCATCAAATGCTGATAAAATATTTGAAAGTACATTTATTAAACAAACTGAAAGAAAATAAGATATGAGAGAAAACGAAAAAGTTGATGCTATTTTAAAAAAACTACATGTTTCGAAAAAACAAAAAGGATGTTCGATTGGTGAAAACTGGTTTGGTTCAGGCGAGGTTATTAAATCATTTAGTCCAGTAGATGATTCTTTAATCGGAGAAATTCAAACTGGAAGCATTAAAGATTATGAAAAAATAATTACAGAATCACAAAAAGCTTTTTTAAGTTTTCGTAAAATACCAGCACCAGAAAGAGGTAATTTAGTGCGTCTTCTAGGAAATAAGATTAGAAAAAGTAAAAGAGAATTAGGAGAATTAGTGTCCTGGGAAATGGGTAAATCGTTACAAGAAGGTTTGGGCGAAGTTCAAGAAATGATTGATATATGTGATTTTGCTGTTGGACTTTCTAGACAATTATATGGTTTAACTATGCACTCTGAAAGACCAAATCATAGAATGTATGAACAATACCATCCTTTAGGGATAGTTGGTGTTATTTCTGCTTTTAATTTTCCAGTAGCTGTTTGGAGTTGGAATGTAGCTTTAGCTTGGGTTTGTGGTAATGTTTGTATTTGGAAACCCTCAGAAAAGACTCCACTATGTAGTATTGCTTGTCAAAATATGATTTCAGAAGTATTAAAAGAACAGAACATTCCTAACGGGGTTTCATGTATTGTAAATGGAGATAAAAAAATTGGAGAATTAATGTCAGATGATAAAAGAATAAATCTTTTATCTGCAACTGGTTCTACCAAAATGGGTAAAGATGTAGCGAAAAGAGTTGGCGCAAGGTTAGGAAAGACATTATTAGAACTTGGTGGAAACAATGCGGTAATTATAACTGAAAATGCTGATATAAAACACGCTATTAGTAATATTGTATTTGGAGCAGTGGGTACTTGTGGTCAACGTTGTACTTCAACTAGAAGAGTAATAATTCATGAATCTATCATAGAAAAATTAAAAATAGAATTAAAAAAAGCATATAAACAAGTCAAGATAGGCGATCCATTAAATGAAAATAACCATGTGGGTCCATTAATAGATCAAGACGCTGTAAATCAATATCAAATTGCACTTAAACAAATTGTAAAACAGGGAGGTGAGATAATCGTTGATGGTGGAATATTAAAAGGAGATAAATATCCAAGTCAAAACTACGTAAAACCAGTAATTGCTGAAATAAATAATAGTGCAGAAATTGTACAAAAAGAAACTTTTGCTCCAATATTATATCTAATCAAATATAAAGGAGAGGTTGAAAATGCAATCGAAATAATGAATAATGTAAAACAAGGTCTTTCTTCTGCTATTCTAACAGAAAACATAAAGGAATCTGAAAAATTTCTTTCTTGTTTAGGAAGTGACTGTGGAATTGCTAATGTAAATATTGGTACTTCTGGTGCTGAAATTGGAGGAGCTTTTGGAGGAGAAAAAGATACAGGTGGTGGAAGAGAAAGTGGATCAGATGCTTGGAAAGTTTATATGAGAAGACAAACTAATACCATAAATTATTCCTCAGAAGTTCCCTTGGCACAGGGTATTAACTTTAATTTAGATATTTAAATAAAAAGTCCATTTAAACATTCAATGGACTAATTAATTTATTGTATAGTATTCTTAGTTAATAACTTTTAATCCTCGCTAGTCTATCTAAATGATAATTTGAATCACCTAAAATTCTCTGAACAACTCTAGCTCTTTTCAGAAAAAATCCAACATCAGCATCATCAGTAACTCCAATTCCCCCGTGCATTTGCACAGCTTCATTACTAACTAATTTAAAAACCATTCCTAACTTAGCTTTTGCCAGACTGGCATGTTTTGAAAGATTCGAATCATTTGAATCAATAGATTGTAGTGCTTTTAATACAATAGATTTACAAAGCTCAATTTCTCCAAACATTAAAGCAGATCGGTGCTGTAAGGCTTGAAATGAACCAATTTTAACACCAAATTGTTCTCTTTCTTTCAAATATGCCATAGTTATTTCAAATGCTTCTTGAACACTTCCAAGCATTTCTGAGGCTAGACCAATTCTTGAAATATCAAAAGTTTTGTCTAAAATTGATTCACCGTCTCCGTTAAAGGATAAAAAATTATCTTTTTCTATTTTTACATTATTAAATATTATATCAGAGTAAGTTCTAGAATCCATATGAACCTTATGATTATATTTAATTCCTTTAGCACCTGCATCAACAAGAGCTAATAAGGTGTTTGACCCACTTTCATCTTTTGCACTTACTATAAGATAATCTGAAATACTACCATCAATAACAAAATTCTTTTTTCCATTTAAAACAAAAGAATCTGCTTCTTTAGAAATTAATGTATTTAAAGTTTCAGAATTATGATGTTTTCCTTCTTCATGTGCTAAAGTCAAAAGCTTTGCTCCGTTCATAATTTCCTGAAATAATTTAGTCTTTAAAAGTTCATTTTTTGAAAGATTTATTAATGTCGAAGACATCAAAACTGTAGAAATAATTGGAGAAACAGTTAATTTTCTACCCATTTCTTCTAAGACCTGTCCTAAACCAACATATCCAAAATTTAAACCATTGTATTTTTCAGGAATAGTTAAAGAAGTCCAACCCATTTCAACCATTTCAACCCATAACTCTTTATTGTAAGTCTGAAAATCATTATCTCTCAAGTTTCTCATACTTGAAAGTGGAGATTTTAAATCTAAAAATTCTTTAGTAGATTCTTTGAGCATTTTCTGCTCTTCGTTGATAATTAATGCCATTTTTTTAAATTATTTTGAGGGAAGACCCAAGATTCTTTTTGCGATTATGTTTAATTGAATTTCATGAGTTCCTCCTTCAATAGAATTTCCTTTTGTTCTACAAAAAAAACGAGCTTGCTTTCCGTTTTCCGATTCTTCACTATTCCATTCACTAGAACTAAAACCATTAATACTTAATCTCAATTCTTCTCTTTGAATATTTAACTCTGTTCCATAGTATTTAAAGAAAGAGGATGCAGCACCCGAGTTATTTCCAGATTTCTCTTCGTCCATAGTTCTTTGAATAGTTAAATCAAATATTTCTTCGTTCATTTCAAATTCTGAAATTTTAGACCTTAAAACAGTATCGGATAAAATTCCATTATTTATTGAAATTTCATTTATAGCTTCCTTACTTATAAATTCTTTTTTATCTGTTTCTCCTATGCCACCAATCATTTGACGTTCGTGAGTAAGTAAATATTTAGCTATAGTCCATCCATCATTTAAAGTTCCCACTAAATTTTTCTTGGATACTTTTACAGAATCCAGAAAAGTTTCGCAAAATGGGGATTTTCCACTTATTAATTTGATAGGTCTGGTAGTAACGCCTTCAGAAGCCATATCAATTAATAAAAAACTAATTCCGGTATGTTTTGAACCACTAGAATCTGTTCTAACTAAACAAAAAATCCAATCAGCTTTTTCAGCATATGAGGTCCAAACTTTTGACCCAGTAACTAAAAAATGATCTCCCTTGTCCTCCGCTTTAGCTTGAAGGTTGGCTAAATCACTTCCAGCATTTGGTTCGCTGTAACCCTGACACCATCTGATTTTTCCTTCAACTATATCAGGGAGATAATGAAGCTTTTGTTCATCAGTTGCAAATTTTAACATTGCAGGTCCTAACATAGAGATACCAAAATTATAATGAGGTTTTCTACATCCTAACCTACCCATTTCTTGGTTAAGAATATTATTTTCTTCAGATGAAAGACCTCCCCCTCCGAATTTTGTCTCCCAATATGGAACAATCCATTTCTTTTCAAGCATTCTATCGAACCATATTTTTTGATCATTACTGCTAAATTCTCCATTTCTTCCTCCCCAATACAATTGTGAAGGATCTTTTGTAGGTTCTCTCATGCTTAGAGGACAATTATCTTCTAACCATTTTCTAGTTTCCATTCTAAAACTAGTTAAATCAACATTCATTTTTGTTTCCATTATTTATTTAATCTTTAAAATTATAATTTTATTTTCCTAAAAATTTGGCAGGCCTCTTTTGAATAAAAGCAGTTACTCCTTCCTTTAAGTCATAACTATTAAAAGCAGCGACTTGTTCCTTTGCCTCAAAAGCAATTGTATCACTTAAGTTATTATCCATAGAATACATCATATCAGCTTTTGCAATTCCAATTGCCAAAGTTGGTCTATCAGAAAGATCATGAGCCCATTTTTTAGCATCATTTAAAACTTCATCTTTTTCAACAATTTTATTTGTTAAACCTAGTTTTAAACACTCTTCTCCTAAGATTTTTTTACCACTAATAGCAATTTCAAAAGCTTTACTATATCCAACCTGTCTAGCTAATAACCAACTTGCACCACCATCTGGTCCAAGACCAATATTAACAAAAGCATAAAGTATAGCACTTTCTTTACTCATTACTCTTAAATCACAAGCTAATGCAAATGCTGCTCCAACACCTGCGGCAGTACCATTAATAGCTCCAATTATAGGTTTTTTTAGTTTAAAAAAACGCTTCATTAATGGCTGGTAGTGTTCGATTATATAATCTCGTCGCTGTTCGGGGGAAACTTCAACTCCAAAAACTGACATATCCGCTCCTGAACAAAAACCCTTGCCATTTCCAGTTAGAACAATAGCTCTTATATCTTGGTCATTTTCAGCAATTGATAAAGAATCATTAATTCCATCTACCAAGTCCTGATTTACTGCGTTATATCGCTCGGATCTATTTAACGTAATTACCGCAATATTTTTTTCTTTTACTATTAAAACTGCTTTTTCCATATTATTTATTTTTATTCGTATCCCATTGCCAAAGTTTCAGCAACACATACTGGTTTTTCTTGACCCTTAAGTTCAACTTTTATACCTAATTTGTATTTTGCTCCTCCAGGTTTAAGTTCAAATTCTAATAAAGAAACTCTTCCTCTAACCATTCCTCCAGATGGAGTTGCACTGGTAAACCTAACTCTATCTACTCCGTAATTAACTCCCATTTTCACACTTCCAATGGTAACGGTATCGTAAGAAAATCTAGAAGCTAAAGATAATATCATAAATCCATGAGCTATGGTAGTTTTATAAGGAGATTCTTTGGCAGATTTCTGTGCATCAATATGAATCCATTGTTCGTCTTCAGTTATTTTGGCAAATAAATTAATCTTTTCTTGAGTTATTTCTACCCAGTTACTTATTCCTAATTCTTTACCAACACTTTTACCCATTTCTTCTAAATTTTCAAAATGAGTTTTGTAAGCTTCTGTATTTTCCATTGTTTATCTAATTTATAAGTTTAATTATTACATTGGCATTGCTCCTCCATTTGCATGAAGTGTAGTTCCACTGACAAATCCAGATTCTTTTGATGCGAGAAATAAATATGCTTGGCCCATATCCTCTGGAGTTCCTATTCTCCCAACAGGTATCATTCTTACACCAGCATTAATTATCTCTTCCGGCATACTATCTGACATTACTGATTTCACAAATCCAGGTGCTACAGCATTAACGGTAATACCATATTTACCAACCTCTTTACAAAGTGCTCTAGTAAATCCTGAGATTCCTGCTTTAGTAGCACAATAATTTGTTTGACCAAA
>MDSY01103111.1_pt1 | contig 18316 bp, 12 predicted proteins | sample 811131 | NCBI WGS metagenome assembly MDSY01 (sample SAMN05326643, study PRJNA326480) | marine metagenome | isolation source: seawater | place: Atlantic Ocean: South West | collected 2010
CCTACTTCACCTTTTTGTCCTTTAGTTGAGTTGTCAGCTCCAGTTGCTCCTTTTTGACCCTTGGTTGAGTTATCTGCACCTGTTTGACCTTTTTGACCTACTTCACCTTTTTGTCCTTTAGTTGAGTTGTCAGATCCAGTTGCTCCTTTTTGACCTTTAGTTGAGTTATCTGCACCTTTCTGACCTTTATTACCTTGATTTCCCTGTTCTCCTTTTTGTCCTTTAGTTGAGTTGTCAGCTCCAGTTGCTCCTTTTTGTCCTTTATTACCCTGTGCTTCTACTTCACCTGTTTGACCTTTTTGACCTACTTCACCTTTTTGACCTTTTTGACCACCTGAAGGTCCTTTTTCACCTTTACTTCCTTTTAAAGCACCAGATGTTGTAATTGAAACCCATTGTGAACTATCACCATCATCATAATAAACATGTAAATCTGCATCATCACTATCCCACCATAAATCACCAGCAGCTGCTGATCCTGGTGGATTTATACCTACCGAAATTGACTGTCCTGATCCCTTTATACCTTTAGAACCACCTTCACCTTTTTGACCCTTTTCCCCCTTTTCCCCCTTTTGACCCTTAACAGATTCACCTTTTTGACCCTTATTACCCTGTGCTTCTACTTCACCTTTTTGACCTTTATTACCCTCTTGTCCTTTCTGTCCTTTCTGTCCTACTTCACCTTTCTGTCCTTTTTGTCCTTTAGTTGAGTTATCTGCTCCATCTTGCCCTTTCTGCCCTTTCTCACCTACTTCACCTTTCTGTCCCTTATCACCTACTTCACCTTTTTGCCCTTTAATACCTTTATCACCTTTTTGCCCTTTAATACCTTTATCACCTGTTTGACCTTTTTGACCTTTATTACCCTGTGCTTCTACATCACCTGTTTGACCTTTTTGACCTACTTCACCTTTTTGACCTTTCTGTCCTTTCTCACCTACTTCACCTTTTTGCCCTTTAATACCTTTATCACCTGTTTGACCTTTTTGACCTTTATTACCCTGTGCTTCTACATCACCTGCTGAACCTTTTTGTCCAAAATCACCCTTTTCACCTTCTTGACCTTTCTGTCCTTTATCATTCTGCTCACCTTTTTGTCCTTTTTGACCACCTGAAGGTCCAATATCACCTTTACTTCCCTTATCACCAGTATTTCCTAAACCACCCGCATTAGCAAGAACCCATTGAGCACTAGTACCATCATCATAATATATGAATAAATCTCCAGTATCACTCTCCCACCAAAGTTCTCCTGTTTTAGGACTTAAAGGAGGTTCATCCTGCACAGTAGCAGGAATGATTGTCATAGTAGCAGCAATTCCTAGAGGTTGAGCAGCAGCAGTAACAGCAGCCCCAACAAAATTTAATTGAGTAATACTATCAGCAGTACCAACTAAAGTTCCTTCATCATAAATGCTAATAGCACCTGGAACTAATCCACCACCTTTAGGAACCCAATATCTTCTACCAGGATGACCAGGTACAGATATTATTTGATATTGATTACCAATTGGTGGAGCTTCATTGTTTATACCAGTATACTTAGATCTTCTTTGTATAGAATTATTAGAAGAACCAACAAAAACATGTGGATTTACATTAGTAGATGGTACATTATCTAAAATCTGTAAACTAAAAGTATTTGCAGTTACACCACTAATTTTAACAAATTTTCCACTAATAGGATCAGTAGATCTTGGATATGTTTTAGTTTGACCTCCAGAAGCAGGACCAACATAAGCAGTAACAGTAGTTCCTGTAGTTTCACTAACTGCTATTGGAGTATTATAATACGGATCAGTTGTTCTTGGATAAGTATGACTTGTTTGATTATTATCAGCAGTACATGTAAATGATAACTTATTAGCACCAATAGTAATAGTGGTTTCTGCGTGTTTAATAGAATTTGGTGCACTAGTAACATAAGTATGAGTACTAGTATTAGTAGAAGGGATTGTATTTAATACTTGAATATCAAATGTATCTGTCTGAACATTAGAAATTTTAACCCACCTATTACTAATAGGATCAGTAGATCTTGGATATGCAGTTGTTACATCACCACTTACAGCACCAACATCACATGTAATAGTACCACCAGATTGATCTACAGCAGTTATTGCAATAGCAGTATTATATGCAGGATCAGTTGAACGAGGATATGTCTTAGTAGCAGTATCACCATCAGCAGTACATGTAAATGATAACTTATTAGCACCAATGGTTACTGTGTCACTAGTTGTAAAACTATGCGATCCAATGGTCATTACACAAAGACCAATATCAGGATCATATACTGCATTCGTTACATCTTTTTGAACACTACCAGCAGTAATTGTAATAGCATTAGTTGATGTTCCACCAACCCACGTATGTACTGAACCTACACCATATTGACATTTAAACGTAACTGCACCATCATTAAGATAAACCCAATCATCATTACTAAAATTATGACCTGTAATCTTTAAGGTCATAATACCAGTAGTTGGATTATAACTAGTACCCGATTCTGCCTGATGAGTAGTAGGAACAGGTAAAGTATGAGATCCAATAGTTAAAGTTGTAATACCTGCTATAGGATCATATATGGCATCAGTAACATCATAATTACTACCACCAGTTACAGTAACAGCATTACTTGAAGTTCCACCATTATAAGTATGTTCTCCACTACCATAATTACAACTAAAAGAAAGTGAATTATCAGCAATCTTTATAGTATCACCATTAAAAAATTTATGATCATTAACAGTTAATGTGAGAACACCTGTATTAGGATCATATGTAGCAGCAGATGGTGTATGAACACTAATTATATTTGGATCACCTAAATTAGGTTCAGCTTGCTCTAATCCAAGATACTGATACCTATCATCTGTAATTTTATCTTGCGGGTTTTTGGGAACCCTTCCACTAAGATATTTTACCATAATTATGTTGTACTATTCTCCAGTATACTTGCTATAAATTCCATCTGTAGTGGAGCAGCATAACCACCAGCAGAACTTACTCCAACATTAACTGTAAACGAATTTGCTGCTGCTCCACTAACTATTAAATTTGCTCCTGAAGCAGGATCAGTAGATCTTGGATAAGAATGTTCTGTTCCCCTATTATCCATAGTACATGTAAAGAACAAACTATTATCAGTAATCCTTACTGTATTTCCATTTTGAAGAGTATTAGCAACTGTTACTACCAAATTTCCATTATCGGGATCATAAGTAACAAAATCTGGGGTATATTTTGTTCCTGGTGCAGATCCAGTTATTTGTTCAATCGATCTATATCTCGATCTAACATAAAAATGTTCTGCACGTTTATAAACATGTGGATATCCTTTTGATGTACCTACAATAGCAGAAAATGTCTTTGATACTCCAACATTAGCATCATTAACATCATCTACTATAGTATCAACCATAAAAGATTGTTGAGGATCAGGGAATATTGTAGTTGTAATACCAGTACTTCCAGTACAATTAAATTTCATACCACTCATACATATAGGATTACCAACATCAAAATTATGTGGAGATGCTGTAGTTACAGTAGCAATTCCTGAAACTACATCATAATCTACATTATTAATAATACCAACATTTTCTTGCGTTGATTCTATATAAACCCTATCTAAAACTAATGGTGTTTTTTCTAAAACTAATCTACCATCAACTAATATTACAGCATCATTTGGTGGTATTTCAACATCCTTTATTACTCTTACATCTCTAGTATTTTTTGTACTTCTTGATTCTCTTCTCTGAATAAGTGTTACGGTTGGATAAGTAGTTCCAATACCAACATTTGCAACCTGTGCATAAAGTAATAATGAAGAAACTCCTGTAGGAACTTCATACAATTTTTGTAAACCTGGTGCTACTGGAACAGCGACAGATATAAATTTATTTACTGGTGCAATTGCCATCTTTTATCTTAATGCTAATATCAGTGGTGTTAATTGTGCTTGTATTGCTCTATTGAAATCCCGTCCTCTTATAGTAGATGTAGTTTGATCAATAGTTAAACCATCGCCAATTCTAAAATTACCTTTTTGATCCGTGCTAGTAAATGGACATTGACCACCATTAATAGCAACAACTTCCTGTTCAGGAATAGGTTTTCCACCTTGGAAGGGGTTAGCTGTATTTAGGTCTACACCAGCACCAATATATTCAAATGAATGTGAACTAGTTATAATCCTACTTAACCTAACAAGTTCAACTTTTGTGCCCGCTTTTACTTCATAAGGAATAAATTCATTCATTGTAATCGCAGTAAATCCAACATTATCATGTCCTGTTGCTTCACTAACAGTATATAAAATCGGATCTGTATCAACATCTGCAGTTGCAGAACCAGGAATAGTTATAGTTATGTTTTGAGTTGGTAAATAATTTCTACCACTATTAATAACATCAATAGAAGTTATAGTTCCTGCTGCACTCACATTTGGAGAAAATTCTGGTAATATTCCCTCTGGACCTAATGGTCCCTGATCCACAGTAATAATTGGTGGTGCAGATGCACTATATTCACCAGGATTACCACCATTAGTAATTTTAAGAGATCTAACTAATTGTAATGGTTGTGTTATTGTAGCAGTAGCAGGGGTATCCTCAAAATCAGTCATATCTAGATGAAAATAAACACCCTGTCCATCAAATGGAGTTCTAAATTGTCTAGGTGAATTAAAATCACGAACATTAGTTACTTCAAAAACATCTGATTCTGCAATAGATGTAGTTTGCATTACACCATCAAATTCTACAGAACCATATCCATTAGAATATAAACCATAATTACCAAATGATGAGTTAGAGTTTGTTAAATCACATTGCCCACCTGTATCACAATATATTCCTTTATCACATCCAATAGTAAATATAGAAACTAATTGAGCATAAGCATTATTTGTAAGAGATACTCCAATACCAGATTCATTATATTGTGTAAATGAATCACAAACCATACTCTTAATATCTTGTCCTAGATTATTAGTGCCACTAAAATTAGCATCACAATGATCACCATTAATTTTCATACCAACACTAGCAGTCATAAAGTTGGTACAATTCCTAACATATGGACTCTTATATCTACCAGTAGAACCTTCATTTGCAGGACCAAGAGGAGTATATCCATCTACTGCTTGAAAATCTGTTCCAGCATTTACAGATGCTAGTGTTGGTGGGAAAGCAACAGCACCGCATCCAACGTGTGTTGTTGCAAGAGTTTCTCCAGAAAAACTAAGATTTTCAACCAAACATCCTCTTCTAACATGGAAGAAATCTTTATTAGTATTTTTAGGTATTAATGTAACTAATCTCAAATCTTCTCCAGATACTGCAACATCAGTTCTTAATCCAATTGGATTATTTTCAACATAAATTCCAGAACGTACTTTAATAGTATCTCCTTCCTGTGCTATTGCTGCAGCAGCACCAATTGTATGCTTTGCATCACCCTCTAATAATCCACTATTTGTATCACATCCATTCTTTGTGACCCATATAGTTCTCTTTGTTTGAACACCAGATGGTCTCCAAGATACACCAGCACCAACACCATCATTAAATGATGATAATCTATAATCAGTTTTACATATTCCAACACCATTACTATTAAAATAATCAATTATATGATTTTCTAATTCTAAAGTTCCTATAAGTTTGGTATTTTCTCCTACGTTTAAATTCTTCTCAATACCAACTCCACCTTCTACTACAAGAGCACCAGTGTCTTTGTCATCCGACTGTGTATCACCCCAAATCTTAGCGTCATCACCAACATTTAACTTCTTCTCAATACCAACTCCACCTTCTACTACAAGAGCACCAGTATCTTTGTCACTAGATTCTGTAGTTCCAAATATCTTAGCGTCATCACCAACATTTAACTTCTTCTCAATACCAACTCCACCTTCTACTACAAGAGCACCAGTATCTTTATCAGTTGATTCTGTAGTTCCAAATATCTTAGCGTCATCACCAACATTTAACTTCTTCTCTATACCAACACCACCTTCTACAACTAAAGCACCAGTATCTTTATCAGTTGATTCTGTAGTACCTAAAATCTTAGCATCATCACCTACAAATAGTTTCTTCTCAATACCAACTCCACCTTCTACAACTAAGGCACCAGTATCTTTGTCACTAGATTCTGTAGTACCTAAAATCTTAGCATCATCACCTACAAATAGTTTCTTCTCAATACCAACTCCACCTTCTACTATAAGAGCACCAGTATCTTTATCGGATGCATCAGTTTGATCCCATACTTTAGCAACACCACCTACATTTAACTTCTTCTCAATACCAACTCCACCTTCTACAACTAAAGCACCAGTATCTTTATCAGTTGATTCTGTAGTTCCAAAAATATGTTCATCACCACATACATTCAAATCTCCCTGAATACCAACACCACCAGCAAAAATACCAGAACCAGTTGTACAATCAGTAGATACTGTTGTTGAATCTACCTTTAAAGCACCGCCAATATTAACATTCTTCTCTATACCAGCACCACCATCAACTATTAAAGCACCACTATCTTTATCAGTTGATTCTGTAGTTCCTTCAATTATAGTATCATTACCTACATATAATTTTTTAACTATTCCAAGACCACCATCAATCTGAACAGAAGCATTGTTAGGACTACTAGCATCAGTAGTATCATTAAAAGTTGTTAATCCATCTACATCAAGTGTATTATTAAGTGTTGTAGCACCATCTACATCAAGTGTATCATTAAGTGTTGTAGCACCATCTACATCTAAAGTACTATTAAGAGTTGTAGCACCATCTACATCTAATGTACTATTAAGAGTTGTAGCACCATCTACATTTAATGTAGCATCTAAATCAGTTGCTTGATTTACAGTTAAGGTTCCTTTAAGTAAAGTATTACCATCAACTGTCAACTGTGAATCAAATTGTACATTATCAGTAGCATGAAGAGTTCCTGTTATGTCTAAATCATATGATGGACTACTATTCTTAATACCAACCTGAGTCATCCTATAGATGTCACCACTACCATTATGACCCCAGAAATCCTGAGTTTGAATCTTTGCAATAGCAGTTGGATTTGCTGGATCAGGTATTGGTATTAAATTGTCTGTTCCAGTACCTTGGCTGTTTATTTGAGTAAAATTTAACCACTGAAATAATTGTGCTGTTCCATTCGTAGGTAAATCAACACCTTCATCCTGAACATACATTCCATCCAAAGAGATTGGAGATGCTTGTACCCAACGGATACCATTCCCATCTCTATTCAAATAATATCCATTTACACCTGCAGAATTAGCAGAGTCAATTATATTTCGATCAATCTTGATTGTTCCGTCTACATTTAATCTTAATTTACCATCACCAGAACTATATCCAGGTATATTACCAGGATCTGTACTACCAATACCAACTACACCATCATCACTAATAACAACAGATTCATCACCAGCACCAACTTGAACTCTAGAATAAGGTTGTGTAGTTCCTATACCAACTGAAGTTACTCCAGTGATAGGATCAGAAGCAAAAACAATAGATTTTTCTCTATATCCAACTTGGAATTTAGCATCAGGTAAGGTTGTTCCAATACCTACCCTACATGGATCTACTCTAACAGTTAAACATTTATTACCTAACCAATTAGTTCCCTTAGATTCAAAATCAACTGCAGGTTGAGTAGTTCCTATTCCAACACTACCATTATCAGTAATTGTAAAATAATTATCACCAACTTGGAATTTAGCATCAGGTTGTGTAGTTCCAATACCAACCAGACCATCATTAGTAACAACAAAAGAAGTATCAGCAACACCAACTTGGAAAAAAGCAACTGGTTGTGTAGTTCCTATACCAACCCTATTACCAGTTGTATAGTCTGTTGAAGTAGATATTGCAGTAAAAACAGTACCAGAAGCACCAACATTAAATCTCTGATAAACCGTCAAATAGTCCATATTGACTGGACCATAGAAAGTCGAAACCCCTGATACGAAAAGATTCTTGACTGATAGATCACTACCACCCAAATCTATATTTGAATTATCACCAGTAGTACTTCCAAATACATCAGCATATAACTTACCATAAACGTAAACATCATTAGTAAATTCAGTTACACCACTAATGGCATTTACTTGATCATTTTCATATTCGGGAGAAGGCCAGGTTTGGGAACTATCGGTCATTAACCCCAACCTCCAAGTACTTTATCGAGTCCATCAACACCAATTTTAGTTCCTTTAGCAACAAGACCAGCAAAAGTAACATCTCTTGGTGCTAGATTACCTGCAAGAGCATCACAATTAGCAATTGCAGACCTAAGTATTATTTTATTGCAAGCAGATAAATTAATATCACCACCAGCATTTAAATCAATATCTTCATCAGCATCAATTATAATATTTTTACCAGTTATTCTAATATCACCATTTGATTGAGCAGTAATTGTTACATCACCATTTCTACCAATAATATTAATAGAGCAACCATTACTCATTTTTTCTCCACCTACAAGATCAATAGTTTGATCATTGTAAACATTAAGAAGTCCACCATCATTCATTGAAATGGTACTTGTATTATTATCTTTACCTTGTCCAAAAATAGAATAAACGGTAGCACCATTCTCACCCATTTCTGGATTTCCTGATTCTATCCTAAAGTGAGGTCCATATGAGTCATATTGCCTCAGTTGCCAATTTTGTTTGTCAGCTGGTCTTTCTGCCATATTTTAAAGTCCTGTATTGATTATTTATCTTAACTAACACAATCAATAACTTGCTTGACTTCACCTTGGAATGGTGGTCTTGGCTTTAATTGTGGTTTTAATATAGCACCATAACCATTTTTAGTATTAATCGTCAATTCTGGAAGATCCTTAATACCATTTACATTTGCTACTGCAGAATCTGGAGGAAGAACATTCAAAATTCTACCATCATCATCAACATAGATTGTGTATGGATTTCCATCACCATCACTAATAGTATCATTTCTATCATAATCCTGACCAGGATTAACAACTATCACATGATCAACTGCTAATTGATCTGTTACTTGAGGACCTTTTATAGGATAGTTTTCACCCTCAGAAACAACATAAATGTCAGTTACTTGTTGATATGTAGGAGAAGATTCATCATAATCAATAACTGCTCTAGCTATTCCACCATACCCTTGACCACACTCATCAGTGATTTCTACAAATGGTGGAGTATTATATCCAGATCCACCACTTTCCATATCAATACCAATAAGACTTCCAGTTGCTGCAGCACCTTCACCAACAATAGAACCCAATATTGCTTTACCAATAGCACCTTTACCATTACTTCCAAATATATTAACTTTTACTCCAGCACAACTTAATGGAGGACCTGCATAACATTCCCCAAGTGGACTCTTAAATCCAGGAACAGAAACACTTGGATTTAAGAAATCAAATACACCTAAAGACCCACCAGCAATACTTAAATCCTGAACACCACCAACTAAACTTTGAGTTAAACTATCTGCAGTATTTGCAGCACTTAAAATTTTATCAACAGAAATACCAAGAATATTTTTTGGACCTTTACCAATTACCCATTCATTCGTCTTCGCCTCAAGAGTCTTCTGTGGTTTATCACATTGTCCAACCTTAGCAATTGCTAACAAACCCTCTGCTTTTGATCTAAGGAATCCACCTAGACTAAATCCACCTAATATTTTACTTACACCACCTAAAAGAGGACCAAGTGCTTTGGTAATACCACCAATAATTTGATTCATCAATCCACCTACAAATTGATCACCAATACAAGAAACAAAATTCTTCACATTATCCATCATACCTTTCAATAATCCTTTAATTGCATCACCCAAACCACCAACTATATTATTAACAGCACATCCTAAGAAATTTTGAATAGCACCGATACCAGGAACCATAGCAGTTTGTGCTGCTGCACCTGCCCTTGCAGCAATTGATCTACTCTTAGTAGCAGCAAGAACTTTTCCATAAACAGATTTATATAATTTATCTAATCCACCATTTAATTTAGGAGCTAATCCCTTGTAAGTTGAATTAACCATATTACCAACTAAACCAGATGCTAATCCACTAATCTTATCAACCTTTTCACTAAGCATACCCATCTTTTGAGTTGCTGTTGAAAATGGAATTTTACTAACAAGAGATTCAACTTCTGCCTTTACTTTAGAAATTGTAGCAGATCCAGATGAACTACCAAATACAACAGTTTGACCTATAGCAGTACTAACTGCCCTTTCAGCAATTCCCGTTGCTTCTTCAATTTTCTTTGCTAATTCTGGAGAAACTGCTCTAGGTGATTTCTGTGCTTTCTTACCTGATTGATCTCCTACTTCATTCTTAAGAATATATGTATTATCATTTTTAATTTTACTTGTATATCCAGTAAATGGAGTAAATGGACCTTTGTATTCATCACTAGGAGAATATGCAGTATTACCAAATATACCTATAATAACAGGTAATTGTGCATCATCACCATCTAAAAAGAATCCTAATACACTATCACCTGGTGATAATCTAAGTGATTTTGCACGATTCGCTTTACCAGATCCTGCTTGAGGTGATAATAATACTTGTGCCCAGGGAAGATCTTCATCTTTAAGTTCTACAGTATTTTGAGGATGATACCCCATAATACGAACTTTAACTCTATTTCCCCACGCAGCAGCAGTCTGGTTTAATTGATCCTCTTGAGCTTTCTCAGGTGCTACTTGACCGATCCACCATCTGAATCCGTCCCTACCAATAAAATTACTTTGTATTATAGATTCTTCTATCATTTTTTCTTAGGTCCGAATGTATCTCTTAATAAAGTTAATGAAGTATAAGATCCAGTACTATCAAAATAATGACATAGTTCCTTAATCATATATAGTCCACTTTGCTCATTATCAACTTTAACACTCTTCTCCAAATTAACACTAGAAAATTTGCATTTTATTAAATCACCAGCTTTTAAATTAGTATTTGAAGGAATCATCATACTTATAGTTTGAGTTGTTATTAATCCATACCTCATCATAGTTTGAGATTGGATTTTAGCTGGATCTGCATTACTCTTTGTAGATGCATTCTTCTCTAATGTTCCAATATCAAGTACAGCAGTAATATTTCTACTAGGAACATCACCTAAAGTCTTATCACTATCATTATCTAATCCTGGTAAGGATACTTGTTTACCTAAATTTTCTGCCTTTCCTGCATAATTTTCTAATTTAAATAACCCCTTTTCAGGATTAGTGTATGTAAAATTAAGTGGATTAAAAAATATTCTATGACTACAAAATGCACCATGTTTTAATTTTCCCATCATATCTTGATTTTTATCTGTAGCATATTTTAATATTCTATAATCGTTAATTGGATTATTGTGGTCAATATCACCAGGAGTAAAAATATACTCCTTTTTATATGGTTTTTGAGCAATTAATTGATCTATAGATTTAAACTTATATCCATCTTTAGTTTCAAAAAATACATATCCTGCTGTTGCATCTTGACCAGAAATTGTACCTGGTACAGATTTTGATGCCAACCACATTAAAACTGTAAATGGTTTTCTCAAATTACCAAGAAATCCGTATGGATTTTCAGTTTTATCACACTCAATATTCTTTTTTGATTTTAAATAATTTGTAACTATATCTTTTACACTATCAGAGATTGAAAAAGATGCTGGATATTTTTTACCAACTCTAGATGTTTCATTAGATAATGCTTCTCTTGGAACTAAATTTAAAGTAAATGCCTCCTTTTCATTATCAACAATAACATTTGTAATACTAGAAACAAACCAAGGAGATTTAATAAAATCTAATCCTGGATTATCATTAGAATTACCTGCTATTTTTAAAGATACTCTTTCCCCACCTCTAAGAGGTAATCCATTATATATGGATTGCATATTACCGTCAGGTCCTTTAATACTATTTCCAGTATTAGAAACTACTATTTTAGCGGTTAAATTTGGTGAAAATATATCTTCATAATAAAAAACACCAATCGTACCTCTAGATATATCTACCGATTTTGATCTATCAGCAGACTCTATTACAACTTCTTCGTAAATTGATTTATCTATAGCTGACATTTATGTAAAAGATAACTCTGATAATTGTACAAGTTCTACCATATTTAATGAACTTCCAGAACTGGGTATAGATTTTTTAGATGATGTTGTCATTTGAGGTGGAGATGAAGATCCACCACGATTAATGGTATTATTCATCATTATTACTGTTGTTTTTGGTTTTCTTTTACCACTGTTTATTTTCTCCAATTTAGTTTTCGCTTCATCAATTTTTGGTCTAATAATCTCCCCTATAGATTCAATATCTTTAGTAAATTCATCAATAGGAAAATCATTTAATTTATCAAACGGTAATTTACCAACCTGATCCATAGCAGCATTTATACCAGACATCATCTCATCTGATTTAAAATTAGAAATAGCATCCTTAAAAGAATCTAAATCAATACCCTGTTTTGCTTCATTTAGCGATTCTTTTATTGAAGATAATTTACCACTATTAAACATTTTTAAAAATTCTTTATTCTTTTCTGCTATTTCTTTTTGAATAACAAATTCACCTTTAGTTAATTTTGCTGGAATTTGATCAATTCCACTTACACCTTTAACTTCACCACCCTTATTGAACATAGTGAATCCACTCTGATCAAGAGCCTTATCTTGTTCTGCATCTATTTCACCAGAAGTATCTGAACCATCTAATCCTCTTACATCTGGACCTTTATCTAAATCTTCAGGTTTTGGTGCAACTTCAACTCCTTCAATATTTTCTTCAGGTTTATTTTGTTCTGATTCATCTTCTTCAACTTCATTCTTCTCATCAGTAGAAGGTTCTTCTTGTTGCTCTTCTTCAGGTTCTGGATTTGGAAATAAATCAAGAACATCCCACCATTGATTGTCACCACCATCAGGATCAATATCAAAAGATGGCAAATTAAAAGTCTTTGGATCCGATAGTTCTTTGTATGCACCTAAGAATTGTTTATTTAATTTGAAAAATCCAGACTCCGTTTTTTCTAATTCTTCTTTTAATTTCTTTTCTTCACTATCAATCTCAATTCCAGTTATTTGTCTTAAAACTCCACCTAACTGTTCACCAAATCCAAGAAGTACATCTCTAACATTACCAATAAAATTAGTTAATACTGAAACTGTTTTTTGAATATTTGTAATTAATTGAGTTACACCTCTAATTATTGAAGGTAAAGTTCTAATTAACCATCCAATTAATATAATTCCAAAGAAGTCTAATATTCGACCAAGAAATCCTTTAGTACTAGTAGAAAGTATACTTCCCTGCTTTTTAATAACTCCTCCTGCTGTTGCTGACTCAATTTCATCTTCTCTTTGTCTTCTTCTAACAGCCTCTCTTCTCTTTCGGAAGAACTTATTGTCATTCCCTATAAGAGTTCTCTTAAACTGATTTGATTCACCCGTTTGTTTAACAATATCAGACGCATTTTTTCCAGCATCACGTAAACCTTTACCAAAATTACCAACAGATTCCCTTATACCCTTAATACTAAGAGATGATTTAAATAAAGAATTTCTAACTGCTTGCTTATTTGACATATTACGCTAACGATACTCCATAGAATTTTGATGCTAAAACAGTTGGATTGTCAAGATTTTTAGACATTATAAAGGGAAGAGTATTTCCTTGAGATCTAGGAGGTGGACTAGCAGAAGCACCACCACCATCATTCCCACCACCAATTTGTTGATTACTTGTAATTATATTTGGTGATGGTTCTTCCAAAGAAGATATATTTTCTGCAACATTAACTTCTCTTTTCTTACCTTCAAATAAACCACCTTTCTTATCAAAATCAAATGCATCACCAGTAACAAAATCAGCAGTTCCTTTAACAATTCTCTGTCCTGTAGAATCTCCTCTCTTATCAAAATCAGTTAATCCACCAGTTAGAAAATCACCAAATCCAGCAAGACCTCTCATAAACCCTTGTGGTTTATTTGATTCATTTGCTAATTCTCTTTCCCTGATAAGATCTTCTTCTGTTATTGGAGTCATCATTGATGGCATAATATTTCCATCACCAACTTCAGAAGATATATTTTCATCAGTAGATTGACTGGTATTCTCACCACTAATATTAGAACCTTTACTCTTAGGTTCTCCAATAAGTAAACCACGAGTAGTTGAAAATACTAAAATATCTGATAATATTTTTCTAATAAGACTAACTTTAGGACCCATAGCCCTATCAACTATTATAGATGCACTACCAGCCATAATATTTGCTAGAGCTGCATTTTCTCTTCCCTCAGCCGCATCAAACATATATGAAATTCCACCACCCAAAACACCACCAGTTATCCTAGATCCTGTTTTCCCTCCAATTGCTTGAGTAACTTTATTTCCACTTTGTTGTGCTGCAGTTCTCGTAATATTTTGAGTAGCAGCATTAGTAAGACCTGTAGCACCTCTTGTAGCAATTCCTTTAAAACCCCGCTTTAAAACATTAATTAAAGCTTTAACTGGTGCCAATATTAAATTACCAGCAACTGCCCTAAGAACATTACCACCTAAAAGTCCTACACTCTGAACTAATCTACCAAATGCTAATTTAGTAGCAATAAGAGCACCACCTACTATTAATAATCCTTTTATAGTATCATTTCTTATCTTTTTGAATAGAGTAATATTACCATCAGATCTCGCTATGAGCATCCGAACAATCTTATTACTCAACCATCCACCAACCATTATAAAGAGGAAATTAGATAATCTACCTAATATTCCCTGTGCCTTTGCTGCTATTCTTTTAGCTGGAGAAAGTAAAGCATTTTGTATCTTTGCTTCTATCTGACTTTCCTTTCCTTCTCTTAATCCTTGTTCTGCTAATTGTCTATCTCTTGCTTGCTTCGCTGCTTCTCTTTGCTGCTCTATCCTATCAGCAATTTCTAAATTAGATTTAATTACAGATAATGAAAAATTTAATCTACCTACATTCTCACTAATAGAAGATAACTGTTGTGATACAGTGCTTAATGTTAAGGAATTTTGAGATATTAAATTCGTTGTTATTGTATCTGGTTCAGTTGTTGGGGGAGTAGGTCGTCCCGCAAAGACACTAGAAGATACCGTATTCCTAACGGCACTAATTCCTCCTGATATTGGTGATGCTATTTCAGCCATTGTTTGATTGTTGTGCCTTTAAATTTTCTTCCTCAATGTAATTTTGTAAAAGTGAAAGATAAATTTCCCTTTCCCACGGAATCATATTCTCAAGCTCTGTTAAACTATATTTATGGTGTTGCATTAAGGCAAAATTTATCTTGTAGTATGACGCAAGATCTTCATGAGCCATACTTATCCGAAAAAACTCTGTAATCCCTCCAATACAACTTCATTTTCCTTTTTAGTATTAGGATTAATAACCTTTACTGTATGTGATAATTTAGGCATAGTTTCAAAGAAATTTTCAATTTCCTTAAATTGCTTAGAACTTAATTGTTCAACAAATTGAGACAATTCTTTCTTAGTGCAATCTTCCGCAGTCCAAGATTCTTCTTCAGAATAAACTTGTTCAATACAAGATGCAATCAAATCAAAAGTATCATCAACATTCATCTCTGTTGCAGAAGCAAAATTATTTTTAATAAATTCATCTAATGATGGATACTTCATCCTTAAGGTTAATGTATCATCTAACTTAATATCTTGAGAATGATTTTTATCAATCTTTATTTGAATATCATCCAAATTAATAAGTGCTGGTACTTGAGTCTTGCCATCATCAGGACAAGTTACCATAACTTCAACATCTTCTCCCACAGATTTACCTCTGATATTAAGGAATAGATATTCAATATCAAATGTAGATAATGCAGAAATTTTAACTCCTCTTGTTGTAATACAAGATGAAATTACATCTTTCACAGCATTTGCTATCATTTTAGTATCTTCGCTTTCCATCGCCAAGATAAGTATTTTTTCTTCCTTAACTAAAAAAGGTCTAAATTTAATTTTCTTTTTTGTAGAAGGAATAACCAACTCATAAGATGGTGTTGCAATCTTTGGTAAAGGCATAATATGCTTATTTCAGTAATTTTATTTATAGGGGTTATTTGAAGTTATAATGCCCTACCTTCACTTATAGTTTTCCAAGAAAATTGTGAGGGTCCTGGATCCTTAAAATAATTAGTCTTTGATAATGCTTTTGCTATATCTTGATTCGCTCCACTATTAAGAATAGAAACATCACTAAGAAAAGCCTGCTTAGTAGTAAGAGTACCAAGATCTTTTGAATCAAGATTGTAAGCATTAGATTTGTCAGATGCTTTATTATTAAGATGAACTCCCCTATCTCTCTGTGCTGATAAGGTTCCACCTGCAACGTGTCTATCATAACTAAAAGTTGCAGATGCTTTTAATACTTGAGAATTTTGATAAGTTACTTGAGTGGAATTTAAACTTAAAGGGAATAATCCTTTAAATGTATATTCAACATACTGTCTATAATTCTTTTCAAATTTTATTATTTTAGTTTGATTTGATTTATAATCTTCAGGATACCTCATTCTAATATGATAATTAGTATCATTTAATGGATCTGAAGTTCCACCATCACTAATATATTCCATCCAATGCTCTAAAAACTTAAGGGATTTATAATCATTATCAACATAAAATTCAAGATCAATTACAGTATAATTTTTTGTATGTGCCATTTTTTCAACCATACCCTGATATTCTCCAACAGCATTCACAGTTGCATGAGAACTTCCTGGTAATGATGCAGAAGAACATAATAACCCGATAGTTTCAGTATGAAATCTCATATCAACTCCTTTACGTTGAAGATGAGATCTTAGATTTTCACCACCACCTGCTCCTGTCGGAAGAGCAAACTGAACATAATAATTAGAAGTTTGAGCAACATTTTGGAATGTTGGTAATATCTGGGATATTTTCTTTGGTATTGGGCGTGTCACTCTAAATAGTTTTACTATATCATTTCTATTTAGATGGCTTATAAAGGAAAATATCGACCATCTCACCCACGAAAGTATAAAGGTGACCCAACAGAAATAACCTTTAGATCATTATGGGAAAGAAAATTTATGATTTACTGTGATTCCAATGTTAATGTATTAGAATGGGCAAGTGAAGAAATTGCTATTCCATATCGTGGCCCTGATGGAAAACCACATCGATACTTTCCAGACTTCTATATGAAAGTAAAAGAAAGTAATGGTTTAATAAAAAGGTATATTATAGAAGTTAAACCACTAAAACAATGTGCTCCACCCAAAAAACCAAAAAGACAAACTAAAGGATATATTCGTGAAGCGTTTGAATATGCTAGAAATCAAGCAAAGTGGAAAGAAGCGAGAGAATGGTGTGCTGATAGACAATGGGAATTTAAAGTGGTTACTGAAAAAGAATTAGGTATAAAATAATGGCACAAAGAGAAACTTTTCTACAAAGTCAAAAAAGAAAATTAGCAGCACAAAATAGAATTACACCAGTTTTAGATGGATTATATGGAACAGAAAATCCTGATGATTTAGCAACTGAAGTATTAGATGTATTAACTGAAGGTGGTAAAGTTCCTGAAGTAGGAAACTATTATGTATTCATCTATAAACCAAAAACACCAAACATACAATATGATCAACATCCACTAGTTGCTGTATTTGATGTATTTGAATGGGGATTTCGTGGTTTAAACTATCATTGGGGTGAAGTCAGACAATATACTTGGAATGAAATTATAGGTGGGTTATATAAAGTGAGTTCTTTAGAACTAAGGTCACTAAGGACAATTCCTTTCGCTAGATTTCGTCTAAATAGTTGATAATCCATATAAAAGGTCGATAATGGCAACCTGGCGGGTAGATCCACAAGAGAATAGAGAACTACAAATAAAAAGTGGTGTTGATAAGAAGAAACTTTTAGGATCGACCAAACAGACCACAAAAGATGGTGCTAAAAAAGATAAAGATAATGGTAATTCAGAATCATCTTATCTTATGTACCCAATGGGTGAGGCTAATAAGGCGACTTTTGATAGAGATTCATTACTAATAAAAGCAATAGAATATCTACCACCAGGAAAAGGTAGTGGTGGTGCAGACGATGAAATGATATTTGATCCTGGTGCTAGTGGATCAGATGCTGTATATAAAACAGAAGGTGGATTTTTAGGTATAGGTGGAAAGAAAGTATTAGAAAAAGCAGCTATACCAAAAAGG
>MDSY01047067.1_pt1 | contig 18308 bp, 18 predicted proteins | sample 811131 | NCBI WGS metagenome assembly MDSY01 (sample SAMN05326643, study PRJNA326480) | marine metagenome | isolation source: seawater | place: Atlantic Ocean: South West | collected 2010
ACACCCAGTTGTTTAAAAAGTTTGTTTAATGATCCATCACAATAATTTAACCTATCCAACCCCAGCCCCAACCACAACCACATTAACTCAGTACTTGTACCCTGTCATTCACACTTATAATACCGCCAGAAATAACCTTTAAATTGATACCAAAGCCAACCCCAGCACCTTCCAAGCGACGATATTTACCCAAAGTGCGAAGTGGCTCCTGACTAGGGTGACGCTCTAAGGTACCCGGATCAATTGTAGTCAATATACAGCGCTCACAAGGTGCTGTTACCTCAAGCTCACATGCCCCAATGCGGATTCTGTGCCAATTATCCTCAATATCAGCCACAGCATTATGCACTACCAAGTTAGTACGAAATCGTTCCATGCCTATTGAATTGCTAGGGCCAGTAGGACTATTAGAACTATCTAAGCGTTGATTCAATTCAGTTAACGACGCACTAGTAGTGAGTAATAAAGGCTGGGCATCAGCAAAAGAAACTCTTTCAATCAAAGGTTCTTGTGCCAAACTAGCGCTATAAACTAGTCGACAAGGAAACTGTAAATACTCACTCAAAGCGGCATCTAAAGCGTCATTTTGAGGCCACGCAGAAAATGGTGTATCGCCCCAATGGTCAACTAAAATCTGTTTTTGTGGCTCAGGCTTTAAGGGCAGCAAGAAGTCTCTAAATGGCAACTTCACCACTAAATTGGCCCCATCAAACTGGGTTTTAATATGCAACAGCTTAGGGTTTTTGCGAGCTGTTAACATGGTGTTATTCTCATCCACTAGCATCCAATGACGGTCATAGGCCACGCCAGTTGAAAACAAATAGCCAGTGGTTATAGCAATGGGGCTTGTCGATTTAATCGGGTAGGTGTAAATATTTGATAGGTACATCAAGTGATCCAGATAAGGTTGATTAACTCAAATTTGAGTGTAGCACAAACAAAAAAGCAGCTAGAGATTAACCGTAGCTACTGATTTTTTACCCTATTGAGTTACAGTATAAATCACTATATCCTGCGCTTTTACTTTTAGTACAGGGTCATGACTTAATCATGGGGGGAAGTAAGTGTCTGTATGCTAGTAATGTAGAGAAACACCTTCATTTCGCGGTAAATCCTCCATCTACAAATAGCGTTTGGCCTGTTACATAATCGCTAGCTGAAGAACAAAAAAACAGTATCGGACCATGCAAATCATTCATTTCACCATTGCGACCTATGCACGTTTGTTCAGCATTACGATTGGCCCTCACTGGGTCTGAAAAAACAGCTTCAGTAAGCTCCGTAGGGAAAAACCCTGGTGCCAAAGCATTGGTATTAATGCCATCGCATGACCAAGCTTCGGCCATGGCTTTGGTTAACTGCTCAACACCCCCTTTGGTAGCGCCATAAGCAATGCCACTGGGAAAAGCTCTACGAGACTGCAGGGAAGCAAAATTGATCACTCGCCCCCAGCCTTTGCGCTGCATCGCTGGAACCAAACCCTGAGCTAAGAAAAAAGGCGCCATTAAATTAATATTAAAGGTAATATCCCATCCCGCTCCAGTCACGTCACTAGCAGCTTCACGGGTGTTAATACCCGCAGCATTAATTAGTATATCAGGTGCCCCGAAATGGCTTTCAATTTGAGTAATAGTCTCTGGCATTAGGGATCTATCAGATAAATCAGTGGCAACAAAAGCCGTATTACCATCAGTTGAATCACTCCAAACCATTAATTCAGGTGCTCTTCTAGCCACACCCACTACCATAGCGCCTTTATTAGCTAGGAAAGTAGCGATGGCACGACCAATACCGCCACTAGCGCCCGTCACACACACCACTTTCCCTGCCACATTAAACATCTCAGACTTCATATTAACACCCATAAATTAACCGTTTAAACGCATACCTATCTAACCTAAAAGTCCCACTATAAATTAGGCTTTTTATATATCTGTAAATAACGCTGCCATAATTACGGAAATAATGAGTGATTTTACAAAATACATATTAAAAATAAATGTGACACAAGACATTTGAAGTAGCAATAATGTCATCACTTTACAGCCATATATTGCTTGACCTGTTATTTTCAGAGAATTAAATGTAAACGCTTACATAAAATAATGCAACCGTCTGTATCGAATAATTATGTATACTTAATTACCTAAGTATATTTTTAATTCGTTAGACTACATTCAATGACAATACACTCAAACCCCACAGTGGATGATGTTGCTAAGTTAGCTGGAGTTTCTACTGCTACGGTTTCTCGATGCCTAAACAACCCCGAAAAAGTGTTGGTGGCCACAAGAAAAAAAGTGCAAGTTGCAGTTGATGAACTGGGTTATACGCCAAACTTTGGTGGTCGCTACCTCGCTTCTAATCGTTCCAGAACTATGGGTGCAGTTATCCCTACTATGGAAAATGCCATCTTTGCTCGGGGCATTCAAGCCTTTCAAGAAGTATTGGCTAACTCTGGTATTACGTTACTTATTTCTACCTCTGGTTATGACCCTCAGCTTGAATTTGAAAACATCCAGGCGTTAGTTAGTCAGGGCGCAGAAGGCCTTTTGCTTATAGGCACAGCTCGCCCAAAAAAGACCTATGAATTTCTTAAGCTCCGAAACATCCCCCACATCATTGCATGGAATCATCGGCGGAATAGGGAACATTTATATGTTGGATTTGATAACCATTTTGCGATGCGCGAATTAACTAATACTGTATTAAATATGGGTCACTACCGTATTGCTATTATTGCTGGCCCTACAGTAAACAATGACCGCATAGCAGATCGCCTATCTGGAGCACAAGACGCTATTAAAAAAGCTACAGGAGCCAGCTTAATTATAAAGTTCTCACACTCAAACTCCTCACCCATCCTAGCAGGGCAGGCCTTCGAAGAGTTAATGGCACTAGAAATTAGGCCCACCGTTATTATGTGTAGTAACGATGCGCTTGCGGTAGGGGCTATTATGAGAGCCAGAGATATGGGTATTAATGTGCCTGATGATATTTCCATCACTGGCTTTGACGATATTGATGTAGCAGAAATAGTGACCCCTAGTTTGACCACGGTGCACGTACCCCACCGCCGGATGGGGCAAGCAGCCGCCGAACTTCTGCTGAGCATTCGAGCTGGAAAGACTGATCAAAAAAGCATAAAACTAGAGACCAGAGTAGTGCTAAGACATTCTCTACAGACCAAAAAATAGCATTGGCAGATATTGAATTAGCGCCTACTGATGGCCCAAGAAGCATACAGGCGTGTTGTTACTTCAGAAACCTCACTAACTCATGAGGAGTGGAACATCCTAGTTGATTCATCACCTGCTCAAGTTCGCTATAAAATATATCGATGCAATGATCAGCTCCGCGCTCTCCAAAAGCCCCTACACCGTACATATAAGGCCTTCCAGAAAATACCATCTTGGCACCCAAAGCTAGGTATCTGGCGATATCAACTCCCGATTCAACACCGCTATCCACATAGATTTCAAGCTTATCACCAACACTGTCAACTATTTCGCGCATCATCTCTACTGGAGAATGAGCCAGATCTAGCTGGCGTCCACCGTGGTTAGACACAATAATAGCATCGGCGTTAATAGCCGCTGCCAGTTTTGCATCTTCTACACTGAGCACACCCTTGACGATCAACTTTCCCGGCCATTGCTGTCGCAGCTGTTCAAGTATGGCAATACTCACAGGCTCCTTAAGCGAACTCCGAATGTAATTAGCCACATCCTGAAGATTGGATAACTTATTCATATAGGGCTGCATATTGGCAAACGCGGGCATACCATTAAAGGCATTAGCAACTGCCCAGGACGGCCTTAGTAAAGTCTGATAGATACTATTGGCACTTATTTTGGGAGGGACAGACAAGCCATTCTTAATATCATTGGGCCTTCTCCCAGCAACAGGCACGTCAATAGTAACAACTAGGTTATTACACCCTACCTGCTGTGCCCTTCGCATCAGATCAAGCCTGATCTCTATATCTTTGGGAGGGTAAAGCTGAAACCAGAGATTGCTTCCTGCACACGCCGCTGCATCTTCTATAGATGTGCTCGCTAAAGTACTTAAAATGTAAGGTATATTGGCTTTTTTGGCGGCATTAGCATGATACTTAGCTGCTTTGGGCCAAATTAATCCACTTAAGCCTAAAGGGGCAATACCAAATGGCGCATCATATTGCACCCCTAAAGCAGTCGTTTTTAAGCTGGCTGCTTGAGTTCTAGAAAGGTACGAAGGCTGTAGAAATACATTATCTAAGGCGTCTCTATTATGACATACCGCTCGATCATTATTACACCCTCCCACCAGATACTCGTAGGCAAACTGTGGAATACGCTTTTTTGTGAGCCCCTTAAGGTCTGCAATACTAGCAGCCTTATTGTCTAGTTTTCTAACCATGCAGCCTAACCACCAAGATAGATACTATTGAGCTGATTAAGGCAATGTAGTGGCTTTTCATGCGTCTATACACTGCATGAATCGATGCTTTATCACCACAGGGTCCAAGGTTATTACTGGCACAGGTATATTGCCTGAGATGCATTTACACACAATAATAGTCATTTGCTTACTTGCAATCGCTGCTTCCATGACGCTTACTGCGTCTTCTGCTTGACATTCAATCACATTTTCACAACCACACGCACTGGCCACTGCCGCTAGCGATGTTTTTTTGCCAGCATAAGTCGGTTGGTCACCGGTGGAGCCATAACTGCCATTATCTATAATCAGAAGAATAAAGTTATCTCGCACATTATTTGCGATGGTTGGCAGTGTGCCAAGGTTAGTCAACACTGATCCATCACCGTCTATTGCGACAACAGTTTTTTCCTGCGCCAAGGCTAAACCAAGCCCAATGGATGAAGACAAACCCATGGTGCCTAGCATGTAAAAGTTACTTGGCTGATCGCCAAACATATGCATTTCCTGACTCGGCAAGCCAATATTGCAAACCACTAGTTGACCAGAAAGAACCGGAACCAAGTTTTTAATAATCTCGGAACGTATCATATTACTCTCCTTTCCAGAATGTAGCGTCAGTCAAAATCGCAACGGGCTTGTTGCACATAAAGGTATATTTTAAAATCTCATCCAACTCGTGAACGTCGGCTGGATTATGAAAGTGATAGGTTGGAATGCCCAGTTGAGCTAATAAAGCTTTCGTATGAACTGCCATCTCAACCTGACAGGCAACAGGCTCACCTAATTCACCGCGGAAGCTTATTAACATGGGTAGCGGTAAGCGATAATATTGAGTCAGTGTCACCAACGTATTAATGGTTACACCGATGGCTGTGTTTTGCATGATAATGGCAGATCTTTTACCACCCATAAACGCACCAGCACATATGCCCATACCCTCGTCTTCTTTGTTAGCTGGAACATGAATCATGCTTTCACGTGTTTCTAGCTCAGCTATCACCCCACTGAGCTGCTTACACGGTACCGTGGTAATCAGTTCAATACTGTGTTTTTCAAATGCATCTATAATAATTTTATTCAACTGCATAAATACCTCCAAAGTTGTTCTCTTCCAACCATAGTCCGGTATAATAAAGTTTAATTCAATCTATATTTATTTGACTTTTAGTAAACTTTTTATTTACCATTAAATGTTAATTTTATCTGCAACACAAAATAGTTGACTCCATTATGTCCATAAAACAACTAAGAACACTTTTAGCCATTGAGAAAAGCGGCAGCTTTTCGGCAGCTGCAGATCAGTTGTTTATTACCAAAGCAGCAGTCGGCCAGCAAATGAAACTACTGGAAGAATCTCTCAACACAAAGTTATTTGATCGTCGGCGACTTATACCCACTGTTAATCCAGCAGGTATGTTATTCGCTAAAGAAGCGCAAAAGGTAATAGAAAACTATGACAAACTGTTCAACAGTACCCATGCCGATGAGGATTTCAGTGGCACAATTAGCGTTGGCTCAGTACCGTCTGCAATATTAGCACTGGTGCCTTTAGCAGTTAAAAGTATGATGCAAGAAGTCATTAAGACCAAAATCCGGATTGTTCCTGGCATATCTACAGACTTATATGATCATGTTCTAAATGGTTCGATTGACGTCGTCATATTAAGCCAACCACAAAGAATTGAGCCAAGCCTGCAATGGGAGGTTCTTGCTGAAGAGCCATTAGTACTGCTAACGTCCAGTGGTTACAAGGGTAATAATCCAATAAAAATCCTACAAACAGAACCCTATATTAGATTGGCGCAGCGCACCTCTGTTGGGTCATTAGCAGACCGTTGGCTAACAAAAAACAAAATAGTGGTTAAGGAAACCATGATTATGGATTCTATGGAAACATTAGGCTGCATGGTGGCACATGGTCTTGGTGTTTCAGTGGTTCCAGACCTCACAAAACCCAACCCAATCTTTTCAAACCTAAGAAAAATAACCCTTTCAAATAGCAGTGATGCCCGCATCCTCGGCATGCTGACACGAAAAGATAACCCTAAGCAAAAAGTCATCATGAAGTTCAAACAACATATTAACAACACTATAAAAGCAACATCTCTTTAATGGGTAATGATACCAAAACTAGCTATAAAGAAAGGCTAATAGGTTCAGTAAAAAGGGCATTAAACGGGTGCTTTCTAGGCATATTGGTCGCAAAGATCTTTAGGCCATTTGCAGAGGTCCTAAAGTAAATTTAGACCACATCCCTTGATAAAATACCTAGTTATAATTGTCACCCAAGCAAAGACAATAAAAGCCCTCACCTGAGCACAAGTTAAAAAAATTTTCTTCAAAGCGTGTGTCAAAAACTATAATTGATACCCAACACAGTTGTTACAGAATTATTACGATCAACAATTGGGCTGTCAACCACATTACTAGGCAACAAACTTACATTAACATTAGCAAACAATGAGGTCTGTTCGCTGAGTGAGTAAAATGTGTTGCTAGAGACATAAGGTACGATGACACTTCCTGGTGCATATTGAGCTCGTTGCCCAGTCACTTCGTCAGCATTAACTCCACACAGATAGTTTGCACGCTTGTTACCCAACCATTTAGCACCAGCTTGAAAGACAAATGGCTGCCCAAAAACTGGCATAAATTGGCTGACGGACAGATCTAAAGAGTGACCATTGAATTTGTTCGTTAGTTCAGTGGCAAATTTAAACTTCGCAGTGAGGCCCCTAGAAATTTCATATGATCCATTTAGTGAACCATCAAAGTACATATCTCTTGTCATTCCGGCTAGATCAGTAGAATCCGCACTATTGTATGGCCTGCCTTTTGGAACAATCGCTGAACTTAGTTCAAGTTTTTCACCATCAAAAAACTTGTATGCTAAGCCTTCTTGGAAACTGACACTTAAAGTGTCCGACTTGTAGCTAATGGATGGCATAATCGCAGATTTGCTCTTATCACCTAAATAGATAGAGCCTCCACCTATGTATGCCAATCCAATCGAAAGTTCGCCACTTTCATCAGCATGGCTTGTTCCCACTATGAGGAACAAGCTAGACATTGCTATACGCGCAAGTATATTAGGTTTCATAAATTAAAATCCTTTTTATTTAGTGCTGCATGGCTAAATATTAAGCCGCATAGCGTAATAGTAATAGTTGAGTAAAAATTGAGAAATAGGTAATTAATTACTTAAGTAGCACCAACATTAGTGAGTAAAGTGTGTAAAAAATAAGCCATATACTTACTCTGGCAAGATTAAATACTTTGTTAACAAACTATATAACTTAGTGACATTGATACCAAACGGGATTAGCACATATGCCTCTGGAGTAAAGTCAGTCAGTGAGCGGTAAATATTTAACACTTAAATGATCATCGAACTGAGGTTAACAATTTTACACGCAAAAAAAACTAGGCTTTACATACCTTTACCACAAACATTTTATTAAAAATCTGCTTCAACACCTGACTATGGATAATGGCCAGCTCAATAATACTATGCTCTTAACTAACAACATTTTAGTACACGATAAAAAATAGCCAAAGCAGTTTCAACTGACTCTTAAGTTGGTGGCAACAACCCATATCATCATCGACTAATCGGCCAGTCAGCCGCGTCTACCGAATCAAGAAGGGCGTCATATTGGTCGCCACCCCAATGTTTGACAAAGCTACCTTTGGGATCATATATCTGACCTTGTTTGATCAAATCAAAACGCCGGTGGCCACGTGGGTCAGCACCCACACCTGCTAAGTACTGCCAATTTCCCCAGTTGGAGGCCACATCATAGTCAATTAAATGCTGTTCCATGTAGGCAGCGCCGTAACGCCAATTGAGGCCTAGCTCATGCACGAAGCAACTGGCCACTAGCTGGCGTCCCCGATTACTCATATAACCACTACTATTGAGCTGTTTCATACATGCATTCACGATCGGGTAAGGGGTATTTCCATGGCACCACTTTTGGAACCTTTCAGGGTAAAAAGTGGTGTTTGGCTTGCTGGCTTTGATGCCACCAAAGTCAAATAATCGCTTACCGTGGCGATGGGCATATAACTGATAATATTCCCGCCACAAGAGCTCGAAATAAATCCAGTAGGTTGAATCATTTGCCCTTACGCTGCGTTCATAATTACGCAGCGTATACACAAGTTTCCGCACTGATAAGCTACCATTGGCTAGCCATGGCGAAAATTTGGTTGAGTAATCCATACCATCAAGGCCATTGCGAGTGTCTTTGTAGCTGCTGGCTAGCTTAGACTTAAAGTAACGTTCTAAGTGCGCAAGGCCATGTTGCTCCCCCCCTTCGAACAGGCCCACATGCAACGGTGGGTGCGTATGCTGTGGCCATGACATAGCAGATACTGGGCTAGGTGGTAACTGCGTTAATGCAGCCAATGGGGCTTTGATGTTGAGGGGCTCAACCAGCTTGCGAAACTTGGTAAAGCTATCAGGCAGTTCACTAAGCTGAAATGGCAATTCTGCTTGATCAAATAGGGTGTGGCTTGGCGTGCTCTTAAACACGATAAAGGGGTAAGGTTTAAGCAGATGCTGCCAAGTTTGCTGCTCATAATAGCCTGCATTTTCACTGCAATAAATCCGACTAATATTATGCTGAGTGATAAGCTGGGGAATAATATCCAGGGCTGACTCACTTGTAACAATAAGCTGCTGGCCCAACTGCTCAAGGCTATGATGCAAACCTAACAAAGATTGCTGCAAAAACCGCTGCCTATGGGGCGATAAATTACTCGGGGCAAGCAAGCTTGAAGGCGGCTGTTTGGGTTCAAGGCAGTAGATGCAGACTAGTTGATCAACCTCGGCAGCTGCCAGCGCCAAGGCTGGATTATCATGCAAACGCAAATCATTTTTAAACAGAAAGAGGCCAACCTGATGGGGCATTAATAATCACCTTTTAATAAAGTTTATGTTACTAACTATTAATTAGCTTAAATGGATACTAAAACTGGCTAATACAAACAATCACAGAACCCATAAAATGACCTTGATTTTACCAGACTCTTTGTGGGTCACAATAGCATCCCCACGCAATGGCATAAACAAAGCCTTGTGCTGATGTGAATGTCTATCCCGGTTACGATATATTCCAAAGCACTAATTTTCCAAAAGGATCGTTGTTGGTGGCTAGATCATTCCCCCATCTATTAATTTGTGCGTAGTTAGGCCAATGGTGATTATTCTAGTAGTTCGTACAGTGAGTTCACTAAATTATAAGGGAAAAACCATGGTTGTCGAAAACACAGATGCTGCCAATGTGCTACCACCAGAAATACCAAACAAGGAAAGCCACGTACGTTAACCGTAAGCAGCTGTTTTTATTAAAAAATTTGGTAGGACTAGGCGAATTCGAATCGCCGACCTCATCCATGTCAAGGATGCGCTCTAACCAACTGAGCTATAGTCCTGTAATAAGCTAACCTAGTACATAAGTCAGTGGGAGGGCATGATACAAAGATTTTATGGCGTTGTAAACTGCTTTCCTTGCTGAAATTCGATGTATCGTCGATCACTGTTTTAGATTGATATTGAAACTATTTATAATAGTGCTTTAAGCTTATTTTTTTAGGGCCATTAGTTTTTAATACTAACTAGATCGACCTTAATCCAAAAACATAGACCTTAAACGACAAAGAGTTAGTACCTAACCTGTATGCATATCAAATTGATAACTTGTGTGTTGTAAATAAGTTTCACTGGGGTGCAACACACAGCTAGGGAATTGACCTTCATTAGCAGCATTGGGCCAGCCTTGAGGTTCTAAAGCCAGCCCTGAATAAGGGTGGTAAGTTCGACCATGCAATGACTTATTAGCCTCCACACTGACATCGGCAGCATTATACACCTGTAAGCCTACTTCAGTACTGGACAACTTCATAGATATGCCAGAACAACACGACTCGAGCTGCGCGACTTCCTGCAACACTCCAGGCTTATTTTTAATGCAAAAGTTATGATCTAAACGCCCTTCAAACATGAATTTATTAAGGTTTTTTATAGTTCTATAATCATAATCTGTGTTGTCTACATCAGTCTCATTACCAATAGGGATACCACTTGTATTGGTGGGCAAATATGTTTTTGCAGTAACACTTAAAAAGTGATGATCTAGGTTTAACGAATTATCTAGATTGAAATAGTTATGAAGCATGAAATTGCACAAGGTTGTTTGGTCTGTGTTAGCTTCAATCTTAACGTCTAAAGTCTGCTGTTGAATAGTGTAAGTTATTTGCACACACAAATTACCAGGAAAACCCATATGGCCATGAGGCAGCATGTCTTGTAATACTACTTGGCTGGGTGTTTTGGACACTATCTGCCAGTTACGGAAACTACTACCATTGGGCCCTCCATGCAATTGATGCTGATCATTAATAGCCTTTGTAAGATGCAATTGTTGGCCACTTAATAGGCAACGCCCCTGTGCAATACGATTGGCATTACGCCCTACTACAGCGCCAAAATATGATCCATTACTTAAATAGTTAGCTACATCGGCATAGCCTAGCACTAGGGGAAAATCAAAATGTTGTAATCTTAAATCTTGCAAGCAGGCACCAAAACTGATGATCGTTGCTTGAAGTTGATGACTACCGATAGTTGCCATAATAATATCACTCCCATCAGGCGCTATACCGCAACACTCCGTTTTCACTGGATTAATACACCACCAGGGGCCAAGGATTCCCCTTCAACTTGATGAGGCTTATTGTCATAGTTAAACCAAAAACGATGTTCTTTAGTGTCGCGACAGCGAACTCCTTCTGGCATGTCAAAAGTGGGTATGTTGGCCATAGTACAGAGGTTTATTACTAACCGCTGCAAAGCATGTTGATCCAACCAGGCTGCCAAATATAGCTGTTTACCTTGTTGCACTAACACAGGCTCACTATCCGTGGTTTGTTCCAAAATATTAGCTTTTGTGTCTAATAATTCTCGGTAATTGATCACCCAACCACCCTGCTCCAGAGCTAACGGCCTATCTGGCCGCAAACTTTCGCAGGCTTGCACGGTTAAAGGAAGAGAAATAATGTTCGGCGGTAACGGCACTGGAATAGACATATCTTGGGTTTTAGCAGCACTACGTGGCCCCCATAAAACATGACCTTTGGCTTTCACAAGCGCTGCTTTTAAAGGGTTACTCATATGCATCAAGCCTGGTGCCCATAACAACTGATATTGGTCACAAATAGCCTGATTTTCCAACGCACAAGGTGGCAGAACATCAACTGACAAACCCTGTTTACGTAATGCTTTATAGCAATCAAATACCAGGTCAAAATAACTGATATTCGCCGCATGAGGCTGAATCTCCCAAGCCCAAGCCGCCACATAATCAAATACTAAAGCAACGCTCGCCTTGGCTTTAGTGATTGGAAAGTCTTTAATTTCTTGAGCCAGCTGACTAACCTCACCATAGCATGGGGCTGGGCTAGAGTCTGGGCGCAACAACCCTGAATGCATCTGCTCCTGGGCAAAGGGGGCCTGGCGCCAACGAAAATAACACACAGTTTCAGCCCCGTGAGCTAACGCTTCCCAACTCCACAAGCGCACCATACCTGCTAAAGGGGCAGGGTTATAGGGTGCCCAGTTAACCGGGCCTGGCTGCTGCTCCATTACCCACCACCGACCATTACCTACGCCACGGTATAGGTCGTGATGAAAAGCCTGAAAGTCTGGGTCTCCTTGGCGTTCATACTGACATTGATGCTCGCTAGTGGCTTGTACACGGTCTTCTAAAAAACCCAGTGGATAACTATCCCAAGTCACAAAATCCAAATTTTGAGCCATAGCTGAGTGATCAAAATCTGTAATTCGGCCCATAAAGTTATGACTCACAGGCGCCTTAGAATACTGTTTAATCACCTCCACCTGACTTAGGTTAAAATCACAGACTTGATCCGAACTAAAACGACAAAATGCCATGTGGTGAGCTGGGTTAGCTTCTGTGACTGTAGCATTAGGCAGATCTATTTGTTCAAAATCATTGTATTGCATTGACCAAAATACATTGCCCCATGCTTCATTAAGTTTTGTAATATTGTCATAGCGCTGCTGCAGCCAAACTCGAAAAGCCTTTGTGGCTGCAGGACTGTATGAATAGGTAGTGTCATGGCAACCATATTCGTTATCCACCTGCCATGCGTGTATGTAAGGGTTATTACTATAACGATGGGCCATTAAAGCAGCTATTCGGACTGCCTCTTGACGATAATTTTGATGGCTAAAACAGTAATGACGCCGAGAACCAAACTTTCTAACCTGTCCTTTATCGTCCATAGCCAGCATATCCGGCCATTTATCGATCATCCATCGCGGAGGGGTGGCACTTGGCGTGCCCAATACTACTTTTAAGCCTGCTTGGCCTAAAACGTTTATAGCTTCATCTAGCCATGGCCAACATAACTCACCGGGAGTGGGCTCCAACACACCCCATGAAAACTCGGCAATGCGCACCCAAGTTAGACCAAGAGCAGCCATCTGGCGGGCATCTTCTTGCCATTGTTCCCTGGGCCATTGTTCTGGGTAATAACAAGTGCCTAATGTAGGTCTGGTAGCAAGATTTTTATTAACATCAGCGGTCATATTATAACTCCACACAGTACTCTTGAAGACCAAAAGCATCTAGGCCAATAGTAAATGTCATGCCTGCACTGGTATCTTTTTTATCAGCGTCTACGGCAGCACTTGTCACTAACAGTAAATCCATATTTAACCCTCCAAATGCTGGACAGCTGATTTGTTGAGCAGGAAAAGTAACACGCTTAATAAGTTCACCTGCTGGGTTGTAACATGCCACCTGGCTCGCTCCCCATTGGGCATTCCACAGATTGCCATAACGATCAATAACAGCTCCATCTGGGTTTAGGTTTTGAGCCCGCAAATCAATAAATAGCTCTGCCTGCCCTTTAGGCCAGCCTTGCCTGTCCAAGGGTTGGCGCATAATCTGCTGACTAGGTGTGTCTGTGTAATATGCACAAGTTTTATTAGGGGCGAAACAAATCGCATTACTAATGGCAATGCCTGTTACTAGCTGACGCATTTGACCTTGATAATAACGATAGATCGAACCCAAGCCCGGCTCTGCGTGTTTGCCCATGGTGCCTATCCAGAAGCCTCCCCATGGGTCAGCACGGCCATCATTAGATCGCGTTTGTTGATTATTTGATTCTAGTTCTACTATTAGGTGTCTAGTGTCATTTTGGCTACGAGTGTTAAATGTGTATAATCCCGTTTCGCTGGCAATTAGCAGGTTATTTTTATCTATCCAACCAGCTGCCGACACCATTTCATCAAACTCCCAGCTATAACTGCCTCGTGTGTCTTTGGCTAATAATTGATTCTGTAAAATATCAAACCAGTACCATCGTTCCTGCACGGGGTGCCACAGTGGTCCTTCACCTAAATGACAAACACGCAGATCAAACACATTATCAGCAGCGATAACGGCTTGGGTCACAGGGTATCATCCCAAGCATTGACTAGAACTTCTGCCTTACTAGCCAGTTGTTCACAGCTATCGCCAGGCCTATAAAGATTTGACGCTAAACCAAACCCTGTAATACCGGCTTTGCGCCAATCAGCAAAGTCGGCACTGCCAATACCACCAACAGCGTAGCATTCAACATGATCTGGCAATACTGCTTGAATTGCCTTGAAACCATTCAAACCCAATAAAAACGCAGGAAACAGTTTCAAAAGGTCTGCACCACTGTCTAGTGCGGCAAAACATTCGGTGGCGGTAAATACCCCAGGATAAGACCTCATCCCCATGTCTTTGGTGGCTTTAATCACATCACTATTACAATTGGGAGAGACAATAAACTGCCCTCCATGAACATAGACCGCCTTGGCGTCAGTAACATTGAGCACTGTACCAGCTCCTATAAAGGCACGGCTTCCCAGGGACTCGTGTAATTTAGCAATACTCTCTAGCGCATTAGGGGAATTAAGAGGCACTTCAATTTGATGAATACCAGCTTGTAATAGCTGCTCACCCAAAGTGACAACTTCATGGGGCTTTACGCCTCGCAAAATAGCCATCAAGTTTCTTGACATGATATTATCCTTGTTTTTCATACGCGGCCGTTAAGCCAGCCAAAGTAATTTGTGTTGCATTAACTAAAACAACATCAACTTTTACCTGATCCATGGCCAATTTGTATAATAATTGCAGCGCGCTGTCTCCCAGTAGCATTACTTTTTGACCTTGCCATAATTCACAGGTACCAGCTAGTTCCATACCGATAAGTAAGCCAGATAACCGTGCCTTACCAAATCCAACAGCACCATCGCCTAGGATATCTCGAGCCCTTATACAAAAAAGCTCATTGGTGAACTGGGCAGGGTTATTGAGAGCATCGTGTACGCCTTGAATAAACTCGTCCTCATGCCAGTGATCATGGCTAACAGAATGCCGCAACACAGATTGCTGTGACAATAAAGCAAACAGCTCGCCAGTCATGAACGTGCTAAAGGATAACACCTGGCCTGCACCACAAAGCGCCCATTTACTATGGGTGCCAGGTAAACAAACCACCCCTGAAAAATCCTTTTGATGGCTTAACACACCTGCGATCTGAGTCTCTTCGCCACGCATAACATCAGCGGGATGTAGCTGACATAATCCAGGTAGAACCCATACCCATAGCTGACTATGTTTGGTAGGCACAGGAATGGGCGTTTGATATTCTAGTGGGTTGTGCGGTACTGTTGAATAACCCACGTCATGCCAGCCTTGCTTGGCGCCCACCATGCCACAACAAATTACTGGTAATATCTCACCATAGGTCAGAATTGGCTGCAAACACTCAAACAACACCTGCTCAAACTCATCAGCACTGCCCAGACTTGCCATACCTTGATTACTGGTATTTTGGGCGATCACCTGACTTTCTTGCGACATTAACCAAATACGTAAATTACTTGTCCCCCAGTCGACAGCTACCCAGGATACACCGTGTATTATTCCCCATTCCATTAGCCAGTCACCACTACGCCGCCATCCACTACTATGGCTTGACCAGTAATCATACGACTAGCATCAGAGGCCAAAAATAAAGTAGATCCAACAATATCTTCAGGCTTGAGATGGGTTTTTAAACACTGCTTTTTGAGGTGGTCTGCCATACTTTCTGGTGTGGCCCACTTTTGTAATTGTTTGTCAGTCATCACCCATCCTGGCATCAGCGAATTAACTCTAACATTTTGTGGCCCTAACTCCCTTGCCAAAGCTCGCGTTAAGCCATTGATACCAGCATTGGCGGCCACATAACCTGGGTAACCTTCGTTACCCATCATGTAAGAAACAGAAGACACATTAATGATGCTGCCGCCACTATTTGCCATGTCTACAGCTGCTTGTTGAGCGGTAAAAAAGTGAGGCCTTAAATTGATATGCTGACACAGGTCCCAAGCTTCCACAGATGTTTCAGCCAAATTATGGCGGGTATCGTCACCCGCATTATTAACCAAAACATTGATATTGCCATGGGCTTGAGCAGCTCGTGTCATTGCTGCCTGTAACGCATTTATATCAGTAATGTCACAAGCAATTGCTAGGAGCGCACAAGAGTACTTAGCAGCCATTTTGGCTACAAATTCAGACGCATCAGAGCGCTGTACAAAAGCCACATTGGCACCTTGTGCAAGAAAACCCTCAGTTAAAAAAGCCCCAATACCAGCGCCACCACCAGTAATGAATACACTCTTGCCCTGCAGGTCTTTGTATATGGCAGTCTGCTCCATTAGTGGCTCTCCCTCGTGACCAATCGAGTGTCTTTACCGACCAAAAAATCAAAATCTGCACCATGTTCGGCTTGCATCACGTGGTCGATATACAATTTGGCATAGCCCCGAATATAATGTGGTGGATCAGGCTGCCAAAGGGCACGGCGCGCGTCCAACTCAGCATTATCAACTAACAATTCCAATTCACCCTTACTGGCAGACAAACGAATACGATCACCCGTTTTGACTAAAGCTAAAGTACCACCAGCTTGGGCTTCTGGGCTAACGTGTAACACCACAGTACCAAAGGCTGTACCAGACATACGGGCATCCGATATGCGCACCATATCTTTTATGCCTTGGGTTATTAAACTGCCAGGAATAGGCATATTGCCTACTTCTGGCATACCAGGATAACCCTTAGGCCCACAACCTTTAAGAACCAAAATAGAGTCTTTTGTTACCGGTAGATCTGGATCATCAATAGTGGCTTTAAGCGCTTCAATGGTTTCAAAAACATAGGCTTCACCCTCATGTTCAAGGAGCTCTTTTGTGGCTGAAGAGGGCTTAATAATAGCCCCATTTACGGCTAAATTACCCCGTAATACGCGTAAACCTGCTGCAGGTTTTAGTGGCTCATCAAAGGCATAAATTACATCACGGTTATAACATTCGGCGCCATCATAGTAAGCACTAATGTCGCGTCCTAAAATAGTGTTAGCGGGTTTTAATAGGGATTTTATTTCTGCTAGCACCGCTGGCATACCACCGGCATAACAGAAATCTTCCATTAGGTATTTTCCAGACGGCATACAATTAACTAGTAATGGCACGTTACCACCTAACTCAAAGGCATCGAGGTCCAGGTCTATGCCCACGCGCCCTGCAATGGCTAACAAATGGATGACTGCATTACTTGAACCACCCACTGCAGCATTGGCACAGATGGCATTTTGAAAGCTCGCTTTAGTCATTACGTCAGAAAGTTTTAAGTCTTCTTCAACCATTTCCACAATGCGTTTGCCCGTCATATGAGCTAACGCCATACGTCGAGCATCTACCGCCGGCAGTGCCGCATTGGTAGGCAAAGACATACCCATAGCTTCTACGATGGAAGCCATGGTTGAAGCGGTGCCCATGGTCATACACACGCCCTTGGAACGGCTCATGCCTGTTTCTGCGTCCATGAACTCTTTTAAGCTAAGGTCACCCGCACGCACTGACTCTGAAAACTTCCACACGTCTGTACCAGAGCCAATGTCTTTGCCTTTCCACTTGCCATTGAGCATCGGGCCAGAGCTAACGACGATAGTGGGTAAGTCTACCGAGGCAGCCCCCATCAGTTGGCCCGGTGTAGTTTTGTCACAACCACCCAGCAGCACTACACCATCAATGCCATAGGCACGAATAGATTCTTCTACATCCATGGCCAATAGGTTACGAAACATCATCGCCGTTGGCTTCATTTGAGTTTCGCCCAAGCTCATCACCGGAAATTCAACAGGAAAACCGCCCGCTTCCCACACGCCACGCTTTACACCTTCAGCCAACTCACGCAATCCTGAGTTACAAGGTGTCAGTTCTGACCAGGTATTACAAATACCAATAATCGGCCGCCCATCAAATGCATGATCAGGAAAACCCTGATTTTTCATCCAACTGCGATGGATAAATCCATCTCTACCTGATTCCCCATACCAGGCTTGGCTGCGTCTTGGCTTACTCATAATCTTTTTCCTTGTAATACCCACATCGCATCAGGGAACTGCCAGGGTAAGGTGACACCGTAATTCATTAAGTAGCTTCCACTAAGTGTTAATTTATCAATCTTAATTGCCATTTCGCCCCGCGATAAGCCCACTAGCTCGTCACGGTTTACTAAGTTAATCTGGTACTGTGCCTCTGCATCCAAGCCTGTTAGCGACAGCGGTCTGGGGCTAATCTGAGAGCTGCTGTCTGCAACGCCAGCAAACACCACAAATTGATCGCCGGTGGTGGCTAAATGTTGCTCCGCTAAAATAGCTTCATCATGACTATCTAGACGTAAGATATCTGCCTATAGAAGCCAGCTTCGCTGCTGTTTCCACCACTTAACTATAGTCACAAGCTGGCTTATTTCTGC
>MDSY01137041.1_pt1 | contig 18307 bp, 15 predicted proteins | sample 811131 | NCBI WGS metagenome assembly MDSY01 (sample SAMN05326643, study PRJNA326480) | marine metagenome | isolation source: seawater | place: Atlantic Ocean: South West | collected 2010
AGAAACCAGCCAACTAGAACTTTAAAATATTTATTGCAGAAAATGAATATGCCCCCATGGGAAAGAGCAATGTTACCAATTATTTACTCTGAAGACATGCTAGTTGCAGTGCCTAATTATGGTATTCACCATGAGTTTGTTGCAGACGAAGATAAAATTGGCCTAACTATAGAATGGGTGAAATTGTGAGTCTAAAACTTAGATTACTCATTTAATATCAATTTATTACTTTTCATTGCAGTTTTGATTGGGCTCACTGCAATCATTTCATCTGCAAAAAGTAATGTAAGGCAAGAAAAATTATCAGCTCAATCACTTGCAGTTTTTGCAATAGAAAATTATAATCTTACAAAATTAATTCACTAAAGGTTTGTTTTAATGAAATTCAAAACAATATTTTTATCACTAGTATTTTTTTCAAATCTACTTTTTGCAGAAGAAAAGCTCACTCTTGATTCAATTGATGTTTTCTCATCAACACCTTTACCTTCAATTGGATTACCAAAAAATATGGTGCCAGCAAATATTCAAACGATAAGTTCTGAGGAATTAAATTCCCAAGCAGGCGTTTCAATTGCTGACTTCATGGTTAATAATTTACAAGGAGTCACTGTAAATGAGGTTGGTGGAAATCCTTTTCAGTTAGAACTTAATTTTCGTGGATATAATGCTACGCCAATTTCTGGAAATCCACAGGGACTCTCAGTCTACATAGACGGTATAAGAGCAAATCAACCATTTAGTAATACTGTTTTATGGGACTTAATTCCAAATTTTGCAATTGACAACATGCAGATGGTAGCTGGATCAAATCCAGTATATGGTTTGAATACACTTGGCGGTGCAATGTCCATGCAAACAAAAAGTGGTCAAAACTTTAAAGGGAAAAATATTGATGTGTCTGCTGGGTCATGGGCAAGAAATTCTGGTTTAGTCGAGATAGGGGGTGCTATCGATGGAAGTAATATAGATTATTACGTTGGTTATGAACATTTTCATGAGAATGGCTGGAGAAAGTTTTCACCATCACATGTAAACCAGCTCTTTGGTAAGTTAGGATTTGAGTCGGAAATATCTCGATATGAATTAACCTATACAGGGGCAAATAATATATTAATTGGAAATGGATTGACGCCTAAAGATCTTCTTGGGTCAGAGCGAGATGGCATTCATACTTTAGAAGACGAAACTAAAAATGAATATAGTCAATTAGCATTGAATATGTCACATTTTTTTAATGAACAAACAATGATGGCAGCAAATGCATACTATAAGCGCTCCGATAGATCTACATACAATGGAGATTTAAACGATGAATTTTGTGATGAAGAATCTCATGATGAAGATGAATGTACTGCAACACAAAATGCACAGTCACAATCTGATGCTGAAAACTTAAACGAAGGTGTTTTCAATCGAACTAATACTTTGCAAGATGCTTTTGGTTTTAATCTTCAAACAACATTAGATCAAGATTGGTTCAGTAGACGCAATCAATTGGTTGCAGGTTTTTCAGCTGAGTATTCAATAGTAAAATTTAAGCAGACCGAAGAAGAAGTTGCTTCATTAGGCCCACTTGGATTTTTTGATGGAGCTAGGGACGATGTTGAACAATCAAGTGGCTTAACTGGAAAGACTAAAACTTACGGCGCATTTGTGAGTAATACTCATTCAGTAAATAACCAATTTAATGTTAATACAGCCATACGTTACAATCACGTCCAAGTTGATAATAGGGACACTTTTAATAGTCGAGGCTCTTCGGCTAGCTTAACTGGAAAGCATCACTTTGAGCGATTTAATCCCTCTTTAGGCTTTACTTTTCAGCCAAATGAAATTTTATCAACTTATGCTTCATACAGTGAATCAAGTAGAGCCCCAACTAGTATTGAATTAGGTTGTGCTAACCCAGACCAACCCTGTAATCTTCCAACACAGATGGCAGACGATCCACCATTGTTTCAAGTTGTAGCTAAAACAATTGAGGGTGGAGTAAGTGGAGCAGTTTCAAAGGACACAAGTTGGAATATGTCTATTTATAATGCTACTAACCATAATGATATTTTGTTTGTTTTTGCCAATGCCTCAAATGGTATGGGCTACTTTACCAATGTTGAACAAACTACTCGAAAAGGTTTAGATGTTGGAGTGTCTACAAAATTTAATAAGTTTGCGGTAGATGTTAATTATGGATTTGTAATGGCTCAGTATGGATCAAGTTTTACATTGGTTAGTGAGATAAATAGCTCTAACACAAGTGATACGATTCAAGTTAACAAAGGAGACTATCTTCCGAACATACCGAAACATCACCTTAAAGTAAGAGTGGATTATGAAATGAAACCTAGGTGGAATTTGGGAGCGACCCTAACAGCCTTTACAAAGTCTTATATTATGGGTAACGAAAATCAACAGCATAGTTCCAGCGGGGGGTTACAAGGGGAGATTCCTGGGTATGCGATTGTAAATTTAGATTCGCATTATAGCTTCAGTAGAGATTGGAATATTCACGCTAAATTTATAAATATTTTTGATCAGGAATATTCAACTGGCGGTCGTTTAGCTGAAACCCGTGTTCAAACAGATAGAAGTTTCGGAGATGAAAGAAACGTTGCTTCCTTGATACCAGGTGCACCAAGAGCAGGTTGGATAGGCTTAAGTAAATCATTTTAATTTAGAAAATTATGAAATATAAAAAATTAGGTAGTTGGGTTTCAATTTTAGCAATACTTTTTGTATCGTTGATGCCAATTATATCTCAAGCCTTCGAAAAAAATCAGTCGACTGACTATCAAGTTATTTGTTCTGCAAACGGATTTAAAATAACGCCTTTATACAATCAAAATCAAAATGATATTAAAGATAAATATAATATTAACCATTGCGGCTTTTGTTCATTTGTAATAGACGATGAAGTATTAAAAAGCAAGATTGGTAGTAGTAAAAATATTCTTTTATTAATAGGTAAAAATTTAGAAAATAATTCGTTAGTAACTTCAAAAAATATATTTTTATCAGCAAATCTTTCCCAAGCTCCTCCATCGATCTAAGTAACTAATTTTAATTTTTTACTTATTTTTAAGTAAAAAAATTTTTAAATTAATGATCATATGGATGAATAATGAAAGCTTCTAAAGCAAATTTAAGTATTTCAATGGTAATGTTTCTTATTTTATTTTCACCTATTACTCAGGCAGAAAATGAGATTAGTATTCCACAAATTGATATTACTGGTTCAAGTATTAATGAACAAAGCTATATTTCTGGAGGTAGTTTAAGTAATGAATTAATAAGATTTAATTCAATTAAATCAAATAATAGCGGATCACTTTTAGATTATTTCTCTGGAGTTAATAGTACAAATAATGGAGGAGCCTCAAGTATGCCTGTAATTAGAGGTTTAGCTGATGATCGAATTAAAATAAAAGTTGACGGTATGGATCTTATATCTGCATGTGCAAATCATATGAATTCTCCTTTATCTTCAATTGATAGTTCTAACGTTGAACAAATAAAGATATTTGCAGGATTAACCCCAGTAAGTATGGGTGGGGATAGTATAGGTGGCTCAGTAATAATAAATTCAGCACAACCAGAATTTGCAAAAAATAGTGAGAGGATGGTAAGGAATAAATTATCTACACTTTATAGGTCAAATAATAAATCAAAGAGTTTAAATATCAATAGCATTGTTGCATCGGAAGATTTGTCGCTTAATTACAACGGAAGTTATATTTATGCTGAGAACTTTAAGGCAGGAAAACCTTTTAAGGAATCTAGCAACGCCGCATCAGACAGAGATTTTATTAGAGGGGATGAAGTAGGGTCTTCAGCATTCAAAGATAGCAATCATATGTTTACCTTAGGAGCTCGTAAGGATGATGAATTATTCAATATGAAAATAGGGTATCAAAATACACCAGATCAAGGCTTTTCTAACCAACGAATGGATTCAACAAAAAATGAAGTTATTAAAGTAAATGTAGCATATGCAAATAATTACAATTGGGGAAAGTTGGAAGCTAGGGTTTTTAATGAAAAAACTCAACATTCTCATAACTTTGGACAAGATAAACAATTAGCTTATTCAATGAATGTTGAGGGGATGCCTATGAACGCTCAAGGGCATAATCTAGGTTTTAATATTAAAGCAGATATTTTATTCTCTCAAAAAGATTTAATTATAATAGGCTCTGAATTTCAGAGGTACCGTTTAGACGATTGGTGGACTGCATCTGGTACAGGACCAATGTCTCCTAATACATTTCAAAATATAAACAATGGTGAGCGAGACAGATTGGATTTTTATGTGGAATGGCTAAAAGTGTGGGCGCCTGATTTTAGTTCTTCAGTTGGAGTAAGGTATGGTCAAGTCAGGAGTGATTCTGGAACTGTACATGGATACAATGATAACAACTCAACTGGAGCAACCACCCATAATCAACAAAATAATTCAACAGCATTCAATAGCTTAAATCGATCAAAAAATGATCATAATATTGACGTATCTTTATTGGGTGAATACATCGCCACCAAGAAGCAAAGTTTTGAAATGGGCTATGCCATGAAAACAAGAAGTCCAAATTTGTATGAAAGATATACTTGGTCCACTTGGATGATGGCGGCAAATATGAATAATACTTACGGCGATGGAAATGGATATGTTGGTAATGTAAATTTAAAGCCAGAAACTGCTCATACAATAAGCGCTTCATCGAGCTGGTATGATTTGGAAAAAAGATATTGGTCATTTAAAGCTACACCATATTTTACTTATGTTGATGATTATATTGATGCAGCTTCCTGCAGTAATGTTGGAAAATCATGTATGTCAAGAAGTGATGGGTTTTCAACGCTTAGCTTAGATAACCAAGCTGCAAGAATCTATGGTTTTGACCTTTCTGGCCATAAATCATTAACAAGCATTAAAGGTTATGGAGATATAGTTTTAAAGGGTTCATTTAGTTACAGTAGGGGAAAGAATAGTGATGCTAATGATAGCCTCTACAGGGTAATGCCAGCTAATACAAAGTTAGCATTAGAGCAAAAATTTGGTAGCTGGAATAATCGATTAGAAGCTACTTTAGTTAAAAATAAAACAAATTTATCTAAAATAAGAAATGAATCAGAAACACCAGGATATGGATTGATAAATGTATTTTCAACATATAACTACAAAGATGCTGAATTAAGCTTCGGTATAACTAACCTGTTTGATAAATATTATATTGATCCCTTGGGTGGAAGCTATGTTGGACAAGGAGCAACAATGATGACTGGTTTACCAAATACTCAGGGAGTTCCTGGTATGGGGCGATCATTTAATTTAGGACTTGCCATTGATTTGTAATAACTAACAATCAGAGCATTATCTATTGCTATAATATAAACAAATAACAAGAGATTTTTATATGCAAATTGGTACTCCATTAAGCACTTCTGCCACTCGAGTAATGCTACTGGGAAGTGGTGAGCTTGGGAAGGAAGTGATTATCTCGCTTCAAAGATTAGGTGTTGAAGTAATTGCTGTGGATCGCTACAAGAACGCCCCTGGTCATCAAGTTGCTCATCGAGCATACACTATTGATATGACTAATGCAGAAGCCTTAGAGTCATTAATTGTGCTAGAAAAACCACATTATATAGTCCCAGAAATCGAAGCAATAAATACTAACCTTTTAGCTAAAATTGAAAAAAACTATAATTTAACTATAGTGCCGAGTATTAAAGCAGTTCAGCTTACGATGGATAGGGAAGGTATCAGAAAACTAGCATCAGAAACATTAAATATACCTACATCACCATTCGCTTTTGCTAGAAATCTAACTGAGCTTAAATCTGCTATAGATTCTAGAATAGGATTCCCTTGTTTTATAAAGCCAACTATGTCTTCTTCAGGAAAAGGCCAATCAAGAATAAATAAAGCCAGCGAAATAAAAAATGCTTGGGAATATGCAGCTAAATTGGGCCGAGTTAATCAAGGTGTCGTTATTGTTGAGGGCCAAGTAGATTTTGATTATGAAATTACTTTACTAACTGTAAGAGCTAAAAATAAAGATGGGAAAGTGTTAACGCACTTTTGTGAGCCAATTGGTCATCGACAAGAAAATGGTGACTATGTAGAAAGTTGGCAACCACAAGTTATGACAGCACAAGCTCTAGCTAGGTCGCAAGAAATAGCTAAGCAAGTTACAGATTCTTTAGGAGGTCTAGGAATTTTTGGTGTCGAGTTATTTATAAAGAAAGATGAGGTATGGTTTTCTGAGGTTAGCCCGAGACCTCATGATACCGGAATGGTAACTATGGCAACTCAAAGCCAATCTGAATTTGAACTCCATGCAAAGGCAATTTTAGGTTTGCCGGTAAATGTCTCTTTATTAAAACCTGGAGCTAGTGCAGTCATATATGGAGAACATGATGCCGATGTTATTATTTATGATGGAATAGAAAAAGCATTAGCGGTAGATGAAGTCGATATTAGGTTATTTGGTAAGCCAGAAGCCTCTAAAAAAAGAAGGATGGGGGTAATTTTATCTACTGGCAAAAATATTGAAGAAGCTAAAGCAAAAGCTCAGGAAGCAAAATCACTTTTAAGAGTGAAACTTAAGTAATTCGTAACCCTTTAAGCCAGTTTTAGTATTTTTTATGCTAAAATCCGCGCTCAGTAATTTTTTTTGGTACTTCCATGTCTCGCAAATTAAGAAATATTGCCATAATCGCTCACGTTGATCATGGAAAAACAACTCTTGTTGATAAGCTTCTCCAACAATCTGGAACATTTGCTCAACATCAGCAAGTTAATGAAAGAGTTATGGATTCTAATGAGCTCGAAAAAGAACGTGGAATAACTATTTTAGCAAAGAATACCGCTGTTACATATGAAGAAACACATATAAACATTGTAGACACCCCTGGGCATGCTGACTTTGGCGGAGAGGTTGAGCGAGTTTTAGGTATGGTTGATGGAGTAGTTCTTTTGGTTGATGCTGTTGAAGGCCCAATGCCTCAAACTCGTTTTGTAACAAAGAAGGCTTTAGCTCTTGGTTTAAAGCCAATTGTTGTAATAAATAAGATTGATCGACAAGGAGCGCGTTGTGATTGGGTTATCAATCAAACATTCGATTTATTTGCAAACTTAGGCGCCTCAGATGAGCAACTAGATTTCCCAATCATTTATGCTTCAGCAATAAACGGTTATGCAAAGCTAGATGAGAAAGAAGATTCTGACAATATGAATCCTCTGTTTGAGATGATATTAAAGCATGTGACCTCGCCTGAAGGCGATCCTTCAGCAACTTTACAATTTCAAATTTCAGCTCTAGATTATTCGTCTTATACTGGTCGGATGGCAATAGGGAGAATTCGTAATGGAATCTTAAAGCCAGGAATGAGTGTTTCAATTATGTCTGGTAATGAAAAAGTTAGCCAAGGAAAAATAAATGAAGTTTTTGGTTTTAAAGGTCTTGAGAGAGTTGGTGTTGCTGAAGCGCAAGCAGGAGATATTGCAATAATTACTGGTATTGAAGATATTGGTATAGGTTTAACAATATCAGATACTGAGAAACCATCTGGTCTTCCAATTATTCCAGTCGATGAGCCAACTTTAACTATGGATTTTATGGTTAATAGTTCTCCTTTAGCTGGCAAAGAAGGTAAGTTCGTAACTAGCCGACAAATTAGAGACAGGTTAACAAAAGAATTATTAGTCAACGTAGCTCTTAGAGTAGAAGATACAAGTGATGCTGATGTTTTTCGCGTTTCAGGAAGGGGCGAGTTGCATTTAACAATTTTATTAGAAAATATGCGTAGAGAAGGTTTCGAGATTGCTGTTGGCAAGCCTCGGGTTGTTTATCGTGAAATTGATGGTAAACGAAGTGAGCCCTATGAGAATTTAACTGTTGATATTGATGATGATAATCAAGGTGCAGTTATGGAGGAGTTGGGGAGACGTAAAGGCGAATTAACCAATATGGAATCTGATGGTTTGGGAAGAACCCGCCTAGAATACCTAATACCTGCAAGAGGATTAATAGGTTTTCAAGGTGAATTCCTTACAATGACTCGCGGAACAGGTGTAATGTCGCATGTTTTTGAGCACTATGCACTAGCAAAATCTGAAATGCCAGGTCGACGCAATGGCGTTCTAATTTCTTCTGAAAAAGGGGAGTCAGTTGCTTATGCGCTATGGAAGCTTCAAGAAAGGGGAAGGATGTTGGTATCTCCTGGTGAAAAGCTATACGAAGGTATGGTTATAGGAATTCATAGTCGTGATAATGATCTTATTGTAAATCCTATAAAAGGAAAACAGTTAACTAATGTTCGATCATCTGGCACAGATGAGGCAGTGAGGCTTGTCCCAGCAATTCTGATGACTCTTGAATATGCTGTAGAGTTTATTGACGATGACGAACTTGTAGAGATAACACCAAAATCTCTACGAATTAGAAAGCGCCATCTTATTGAACATGAGAGAAAAAGAGCAGCTAAAACTGGCTAGTTTACTCTTGGCTAATTATGTAATCTTCGTAATTACCGGTAAAGTCGATAACTTCATTTGATTTTATTTCTAAAATCCTGGTTGCAACAGAGCTAACAAACTCTCTGTCATGACTTACAAAAAATAGAGTACCTTTGTATTTTGCGAGAGCAGTGTTTAATGACTCAATGGACTCCATATCCATGTGATTAGTAGGTTCATCTAGTAATAAAATATTAGTTTTTGAAAGCATTAGCTTGCCAAACAACATGCGACCTTGTTCTCCACCAGATAAAACTGTTACTTTTTTCTTAAAGTCTTCCCCTGAGAATAATAACCTCCCTAAGGTACTTTTAATAGTTTGGTCATCATCTTCTGCTTTTCCGTACTGAGTGATCCAATCGAAAACAGAAGTATCAGATGTAAAGTCTTCAGAATGATCTTGAGCGAAGTAACCAATTTTAGCTTTTTCTGCCCATTTGATTGACCCATCATTTGGAGTGATTGTATTTGCAATAATTTTTAATAGAGTTGATTTACCAATACCATTTTCACCAATAATTGCAATTTTTTCACCTGCTTCAACCATAAAGTTTAGGTTATCAAATAGTTGCTTCTCAAAGCCATGACTTAGCTTATTCACAATTAAAGCCTGTCTGTAAAGTTTATCTTTTTCATCCTGCTCAAAGCGAATGTATGGGTATTGCCTACTTGATGGCTTCATCTCCTCCACCTTGATTTTATCTATTTGTTTTGCTCTTGATGTAGCTTGTTTCGCTTTTGAAGCGTTAGCCGAGAACCTCCTTACAAACTCCTGTAATTCAGCAATTTGTGCCTTAGCCTTATCATTTTCTTTTAATTGTTGAGCTTTAACAAGCGTACTAGCCTCCATAAAGTCATCATAATTTCCTGGATAAATAGTTAATTTTCTATAATCCATATCTGCCGTGTGTGTACAAACTTGATTTAAAAAGTGTCGGTCATGAGAGATAATAATCATTGTTGAGTTACGATTATTAAGAATTGTTTCAAGCCATCTAATTGTATTGATATCTAAATTATTAGTTGGCTCATCAAGAAGAAGTATCTCAGGGTCTGCAAATAATGCCTGAGCCAAAAGAACTCTTAGTTTTAATCCTGGCGGTACCTCGCTCATTGGTTTTTTGTGAAGTTCATTTGGTATTCCTACACCACTGAGTAATTCTCCAGCCCTTGACTCAGCAGTATATCCATCATATTCAGCATAAACCGATTCTAATTCAGCAGCTCGCATGTAGTCTTCATCAGTAGCTTCAGGGTTGGCATACAGCATATTTTTTTCTTCGTTTGCCGCCCACATTGCTTCATGACCCATCATGACTACATCACAAACAAGTAAATCTTCATAGGCAAATTGATCTTGCCTTAACCATGCGATACGTTCCTTATTATCTAGCTCAATATTTCCACTGGTTGCTTCTAATTCATCAGCTAAAATTTTCATGAAAGTTGATTTTCCACATCCATTTGCCCCGATTAGGCCATAACGATTTCCATCACCAAACCTAACTGAGACGTTTTCAAATAATGGCTTTGAGCCAAATTGCATCGTGATGCCATTTGTGATTAGCACTTAATATTCCTTAAATTTTATTAAATTAAAAATGACTTGGACTTGTTTGCCCGCAGTAGTATATATTACTTATGGTTAAAATTTCATTTCCAGATGGTTTATTCCAAATAACTTCATCATCTATCCGACATCCAATTAATAATTTTGCAAGAGGGGATAGGTAACTTATCTTATTCTCTTTAATATTTGCCTCATCCTCACCAACAATTTGAAAATATTGTATGTTATTGTTTTCTGTCATAACCTCAACTTTGGCAGAAAATAATACCATTTCATTATTTTGAGTTAAAGGATTTACTAATATTGCTGATTTTAACCTAGCAGAAAGGTATCTTATATCCCTATCAATCCGCAATTTTTTTTGTTTAATATTTGAATTGTCACTATCAATGAAGGACTCTCGTTCGCTGGCTAAATTGTCCAGCCTATTCCTTAGCATTTCCAAACCATCTGGCGTAACATAGTTTTTTTCCTGACTAATAGGTCGCTCAGGAATATCAATCCCTGCGTGTTCTAAATCATTTTCTTTTACAAATGCTCTACTCATTTTTTATAATTAAATCAGTAATTTAATAACTTATATTAATGTATATTATTATATAAATATTTAGATTCAAACATGTTGCTAAAGACCTTTTTCTCTTATATTTATTAAGTAATAATACTATTATCCTAGCAGTTTTTTTCGAGCTGCCAATAATAATAATTTAAACTCATTGTATGTTTGAGCAACCGGGAAAAGAGGAAATTCTTTAATGACTCTTTCTGGGGGGCAAAAAAGAATGCCAGCATCTGCTTGTTTAAGCATACCAATATCATTATATGAGTCACCTGCAGATACAACCTTAAAGTTTAATCCTTGTAATGCTTTCACAGCCTTTGTTTTTTGATCTTCTTGTCTTAAACGAAAATCTACTATATTTCCCATACTATCAACTATAAGTTGATGGCAGAACAAAGTGGGGTAGTCCAATTGCTTCATAAGCGGTTCTGAGAACTGGTAAAATGTATCTGAAAGTATGATTACTTGAAATTCTGACTTAAGCCACATCAAAAATTCTTTTGCCCCTTCTAAAGGTTCAAGTGTATTTATAACATCTTGAATATCATTTATTTTTAAGTTGTGAGTTTTAAGAATGTTAAGCCTTTTCTGCATCAATTTAGTGTAATCTGGAATGTCTCTTGTAGTTACTTTAAGCTCATTAATGCCAGATTTTTCAGCAAATTTAATCCATATTTCTGGTAGTAGGACACCTTCTAAATCGAGACATGCAATCATAATTTTCCTTGAGTTTTCAATTAATTATTATAAATTTTTCACCTTAAAAGATAATTATAAATATATGATTATAATGATATTAGTTAATCAACATTTTTTTCAATACCTTAAATCTCTCCTTTGAGATAGTTCGATTTGTAATATATTTAACATGGCTATTATTTGCTTTTTCTTTACTTAATTCAATACCCCAAAGCCCACCAATTTCATTTGGTAATGTTGAATATCTTATATCAAGAATTTGATTTTTATTTTTTGGATTGAGAGCAATATAACCATTACTAAACCATTTAAATCTTTTTATATCTTTAGCCTGTTGGGAGCCTTCTATTAGCCATGGAAATGCAGATTGAGCATTCAGTTTGTTGATACTTTCTCCATTGAATATTTTTGGACTCCAGCCTATTCTTATTGCATCGACATAAAATTTTTCTTCAGTCTCATATATAGACTTCCATAATAATAAATTCCCAATACTTGGTTTGGCATCAATCCTGATAGCTGAATGCCCTCTATCTTTTGCAATTTTTTTTCCAATTTTTATTGCTTCATTTTTCTGATAGACACCTAGCGAAAGATAAAATACTGCCCATAATAATGCTATCACTGAAAAAATCCTTTTTTGCTTTACCCCTGCCATAACTATCAGTATTAATAACGGAATTGTGAAGAGCGGATCAATGATTGATATATTGTTCCATGCTATGCGTGTTTGACTGAATGGCCAAAAAAGTAATGTCCCATAACTTGTACATGCATCTAAAAGGCCATGAGTTCCATAGCCTAATGTCGAATAAATCCAAGTATCTTTAAAGCTTATATCAAACCTCTTTGCTATTAAGAAGTAAAGCAATGATGCACATATAAATCCTCCAAAAGGAATAAATATAAGTGAGTGAGTGAATTGACGATGAAATTCTAGAAATAATAATGGATCACTTTCTGATCTTATTAAAAGATCTAAATCTGGGGCTAAACCAGATAAGAATCCTATGAATCCTATTATTATTAACGATTTTTTTTTACTTAGTGATTGTGGAAGGGCTGCACCTAATACGCCTTGTGTTAATGGATCCAACTATTTATTCCTCTTTAATATAACTCAATGTTAAAAATCTAATAGATATGATCCGCCTCTAATATATTGATTTTTTTCTTTACGGAGCACTTGGGTTTCAAAATGGCGTAGTTCATAGCCAAATGTTTTACATAAATCCTCGATGTACTTTTTTGAATGTGAATATTACACAGATTGCTCAAGAATAAAAACCGTCTCCATCATAATCTTCTGTCGAAAAAGCAAGCTTACCACTTGTTTTGTTTATTACTCATAAAATAATAAGTCTTCTAGTTAAAACTCTTATTAACAAAATGTCCATTAGGTAGTCGATAAAATAGACCCTGATTCGCAGCAGTTTTCGATATCGCATCCCAATCATCCATGAGATCTGTCCCAAAATTCATAGATAAAAGAACAGTAGGCGAGGAGGAAGTGCCTACCTCAGTCGAGTGTCGGAAATTACTGCCAAAGGCTATGCATTTCCCGACTTCATATTCATACCGCCTTTCTAATCCTTCATTATCTTTAAATAACAAATTAACTCCATCTGAAGGCTGTATTATTGGAGTTATTAGGGTAAACGCGTTGTTGCCGCTCTCAGGAGTCCAGTCTACGTGGAAGTTAGGAGCTGTGCATTCAGACCGAATGACCAAAGATCCACCATACATCATTATTTGTTTTTTATGGGCGATGTGCTCTCTCACTACTTGCATCCCATCACTATTAAGGAGTTTTTTGAAAACGTCATTAAAAATTTTGAAAGACTTAAAGCTATAATTGGACTCCCATTGGATGTCACTACTCCACTTTGGGCTCATACAAAAAAAGTCATCTCGCCGTAACGTTGACGAGGCAATCTTCTTAATTCCATCCAATATTTTTGCATCGAAACTGAACTCGACTACATTAGATGTATTCAATTCTTCATTAAGAAAATTGTTTGATGCCTGTTTTAATCCTCTTAGGCTCCGCTCTTCCAAGGCATTTAATTTCTCTCCAGCCAATGCTGCCTGCAGCTTTCCTTGTTGAATGACTTGCAACGCAGTCTCAAACTGTCTTTCTTTGATGAGCGCATCGATGTAACTGAGCCAATACTGTTCTTTTTTTGAGTTGGCTTCGAGAGCAATTTTAAACAACGGCAATGCTGCTGCAGATTGATCCATCCTAATGGCTATCACACCCAGGTTATGGTTAGCGTCTGGATGCAAAGGCTGAGATTCCAAGATAGCCCTATAAAGATGCTCCGCATCTTTGAGCTTGTTTTTTTTATGTGCTGCAATACCTTGCTGCAGCGCATCTTTAATCGTTAGCTCCATTAAATGTTCTTAAACGCTATTTTGTTCATGTTTTAATTCGTTATATACATGCATATTGCATCTCCTTTTCCGATATAAGCATTATATTGATTTTTATGGGATTCGAATAGCACGTTTTTTTTGACGTCTAAAGTTAGCAGTTTTATAAAATCAATTACTTAGCTATTAAAATCTATTCCCACTCGATGGTGGCTGGTGGTTTTCCTGAAATATCATATACAACTCTGTTAATACCTTTTACTTCATTAATAATTCGATTTGATACTTTTCCAAGAAGATCATAAGGTAATTTTGCCCATTCTGCTGTCATAAAATCGGAGGTTACCACTGCTCTGAGGGATACAACATATTGATAAGTTCTTCCGTCGCCCATTACCCCAACTGATTTAACTGGAAGAAATACAGTAAAAGCTTGCGAGGTTTTATCATACCAACCACTTCTCTTTAATTCTTCAATAAATATGGCATCGGCTTGGCGAAGTAAATTAGCATACTCTTCTTTAACTTCACCTAAAATTCTTACTCCAAGACCTGGTCCAGGAAAAGGGTGCCTATAAACCATTTCTTTTTTAAGTCCTAAAGCAACACCTAGCTCCCTAACCTCATCTTTAAACAACTCTCTTAATGGCTCCAAGAGTTTTAAGTTAAGTGTGTCTGGAAGCCCGCCAACATTATGATGACTCTTTATATTATGGGCTTTTTTAGTTTTACCACCAGCTGACTCAATAACATCTGGATAAATAGTACCCTGGGCTAACCATTTTGCATTTGGAATATTTTTTGCTTCTTTTTGGAACACTTCAATAAAGTTCCTACCTATAATTTTGCGTTTTTTTTCAGGATCATTAACCCCTTGTAGATCATTCATAAATTTTTTCTTTGCATCAATGTGTATAACCTTTACACCTAAATTTTTATTATAGGTTTTCATCACTATTTCTGCTTCATTCAACCTTAAAAGTCCATTGTCTACAAAAATACAAGTCAATTGGTCACCTATTGCTCTATGAATAAGCATGGCAGCAACGGATGAATCAACACCGCCAGAAAGTCCTAAAATTACATCATCATTTCCAACCATTTTTTTAATGTTATGCACTGCAGTTTCAACGTAATCGGGCATATTCCAGCTTGCTTTACTGTGGCAAATTTCAATTACAAATCTTTTTATTATTTTTGAGCCTTGGGGAGTGTGGGTAACTTCAGGGTGGAATTGAAACCCGTAGATATTTTTTGATTCATTTGCAATCCCAGCTATAGGTGTGGATTGATTGCTAGCGATAATTTTAAATCCTTTAGGAAGTTCTGTAACTTTATCTCCATGACTCATCCAAACATCAATTAATCCATGACCATCGTTGTTTGCTTTATCTTGTATTTTATTGAGTAATTTTGAATGCCCATGCGCACGAACCTCTGCATAACCAAATTCACGTTTGGAACTAGTTTGGACTTTGCCACCTAACTGATTGACGATGGTTTGCATGCCATAACATATGCCTAAGATAGGGATGTTAAGGTCGAATATTTCTTGAGGAGCTGAAGGTGTTTCTTCTTCATATACCGAATTCGGACCACCTGAAAGAATAATTCCATGTGGTGTAAAGCTCTCAATTTTTTTGAACTCAACATCAAAAGGAAAAATTTCACAATAAACGTTCAACTCTCTTATTCGTCTTGCAATTAGTTGCGTATATTGTGAGCCAAAATCAAGTATTAAAATTTTATCCATACAGTTTAGCCTGAATGGTAGTGATTAAATTTTGCATCATTCAACTCTATAGTTAGGTGCTTCTTTAGTAATCTGTACGTCGTGAACATGTGATTCTTTTATTCCAGCATTAGTGATATGAACGAAAGCAGCTTTTTTATGCATTTCTTTTATCGTGCTAACGCCAACATATCCCATTGAAGCCTTAAGCCCCCCCATTAATTGATGAATAACGTTGATTACTGAACCTTTGTAGGGAACTCGACCTTCTATTCCTTCTGGCACCAGTTTTTCAGAATTATTCTCTGAATCTTGAAAATAGCGATCTTTAGAGCCTAATTGCATTGCACCGATAGACCCCATGCCTCGATATGATTTATAAGATCTGCCTTGATATAACTCAACTTCACCAGGTGCTTCCTCTGTGCCAGCAAACATACTTCCTAACATCACAGAATAGGCTCCAGCAGCGATTGCTTTTGCTATATCACCAGAATATCTAATGCCGCCATCAGCAATAAAGGGTATCCCTTTTTTTCTTATTGCTTCAGCAACCTCATTTATGGCTGTAATTTGTGGAACACCAACTCCTGCGACAATTCTAGTAGTACATATAGAGCCAGGACCAATTCCTACCTTTACCCCGTCAGCCCCATGATCCATCATAGATTGCGCTGCATCAGCTGTTGCTATATTTCCACCTATAACTTCAGTATTTGGGAAATTTTTTTTAATCCATTTAACTCTATCCAATACTCCTTGAGAATGTCCATGAGCGGTATCAACAACAATAACATCAACGCCAGCTTCAACAAGCAGTTCAACTCTTTTAATAGTATCTTCTCCAACCCCTACTGCTGCACCCACCCTTAGTCTTTCGTGCTCATCCTTACAGGCATTTGGATGGTCTGTTGATTTTTGAATATCTTTCACAGTGATAAGGCCTTTTAGCCTATCTTGCTTGTCGATTACAAGTAGTCTTTCTAATCTGTGTTGATGCAACAATCCCATTATTTCTTTTTTAGAAGCACCTTCGCTAACAGTAATAAGTCTGTCTCTAGGTGTCATAACATTTTTTATCGGTTGTTTTAGGTTCGTTTCAAAGCGAAGGTCTCTGTTCGTAACAATTCCAACAACCTTCATATCCTCAATTACCGGAAGACCAGAAAATTTATGTTTACGAGTGATGCTCATAACCTCATCAACTGACATATTTGGACCAATAGTGATTGGATCACTTACAACACCAGACTCAAATCTTTTTACTTTTGCCACATGACTCGCCTGAATGGAAGGAGATAGATTTTTATGTATTACACCTAGTCCACCTTCCTCAGCTAGTGCAATAGCTAGATTTGATTCAGTAACTGTATCCATTGCTGCCGATACTAGAGGAATGTTTAAACTAATTTTTTTTGTTAGCTGTGTTTTTAATGAAACATCTTTTGGGAGCACATTTGAGTGAGCGGGTACTAAAAGAACATCATCAAATGTTAGTGCTTGTTTTGATAAACGCATATGTTTTCCTTATCGCGCAAAACGAAATTATACAGAAAAGATTGAACGAAATCGAGTAAAAAATAAAATTATTTGCCTTTTTTCACATCCTTATCTTCAGCCGCCCTTTTTCTTCTAATCTCTTTGGGGTCAAAGATAAGAGGACGGTAAATTTCTATTCTGTCATGATTTCTTAAGGTTTTATCTAGTGTGGTGAGCTTCCCAAAAATACCAATTTGATTGATCGATAGATTGATATCTTCAAATTTTGTAAGAACTCCTGAAAGTTCAATTGCTTCCTTTACATTAATACCTTTAGAAACTTCTACCGGAATAATAATTTGTTTATCTGGTAAAGCGTAAGCAACTTCAATCATTATTTTGTCAGACATCTTCATCCTTATTTGCTTTAGCAATAAAATTATCTATAAATGTATTCGCGATCATATTAAATACTGGTGATATAAGTTTATCCAGAAGATAGTTACTAAATTCGTATTGCAACTCAAATCCTATCTTACAAGTGTCTTTTTCAATTTCAATAAAGCTCCACTCACCCTTTAATGTTTTAAATGGCCCTTTAATTAAATTAATAGTCATCTTCGAAGGATATACCTTAATATTTTTAGTTGTAAATGATTGTTTAACGCCATGGTAATTAATTAGAATTCTAGCCTCAGTTATTTTGTCTGAACGTAAAATAACTTCTGCCTCTCCGCACCAAGGAAGAAAGTTTGGATAATCTTCAACTTTATCAACAAGATCGAACATTTTTTCTCTACTGTGGAAAACAAATGCATTTTTTTTGATAGTAATCATGAATTAAGATTTATTAAAGGTAGCGTACAATTATACTTTTAAATGGCAAATAACTAAATGAGCATTATTCAAAATAAGAAAGCCTTTCATGATTACTTTATTGAAGATAAGTATGAAGCAGGCATTGTGCTTGAAGGATGGGAAGTAAAAGCCATTAGAGATGGACGAGCCAATATTAAAGAAGCATATGTAATTATCCAAAAAGGAGAAATTTTTCTTTTAGGATGTCATATTACCCCAATTGGAACAGCTTCTACTCATATTAATCCAGATAATATTCGAACTAGAAAGTTACTTTTAAATAATGATGAGATTGTAAAATTAATTGGTAAGGTAGAAAGGTCTGGCTTTACTTTAGTCCCATTGGATATGCATTATAAGGGTAGCTATGTTAAATGTGAGATTGGTCTTGCAAAAGGTAAGAAGCAATACGATAAAAGGGCGACAGAAAAAGAAAAAGACTGGAATCGAGAGAAAAATAGGATCATGAGGGCAGCCAACAAAGGAAAGTAGTATAATGAAAACTTGTTTTGGGGC
>MDSY01087384.1_pt1 | contig 18302 bp, 11 predicted proteins | sample 811131 | NCBI WGS metagenome assembly MDSY01 (sample SAMN05326643, study PRJNA326480) | marine metagenome | isolation source: seawater | place: Atlantic Ocean: South West | collected 2010
GCGCTCCAAAACGCCCGTTATCTTTCGAGCAACTGAACAATGGTTTATTTCGGTTGATAAACCTTTGCAATCATCTCAAAAATCATTACGAGACTTAGCCTTAGCTGCTATTGATCATGACATTGAGTTTGTTCCTAGCTGGGGTCAAAATCGTTTACGTGGCATGCTAGAATCTCGTCCTGACTGGTGTATTTCTCGACAACGATCATGGGGATTACCTATCCCTGCATTTAAGTCAGGGGACACTATTTTACTAACGCAACACTCTACCCAACACATTGCTGCTATCTTTGAAGCAGAAGGCTCTGATGCTTGGTTTAAACAATCAGCTCAGGATTTATTAGCAAATTATGATCCAAGCCAAGATTCTGATTGCCCAGAATCCTTTGATAAAAATAAGGCTGAAAAATTATATGATATTTTTGATGTTTGGTTTGAATCAGGGTCATCATGGCAAGCTGTCATGCAAGCACACCATGGTAATCAACCCGTTGATCTTTACCTAGAAGGATCAGATCAACATCGTGGTTGGTTTCATTTATCATTACTTACTTGTCTTGGTGTTCATCAACGTGCTCCTTATAAACAACTATTAACCCACGGCTTTATCGTTGATAAAGAAGGTCGAAAAATGAGCAAATCGATGGGCAACACTCTTGATGTTAGTGATATTTTGCAACAATATGGAGCTGAAGTAACCCGCTGGTGGGTTAGTTCGTTAAACTATGAAAATGATATTAAAGTAGATGTGTCATTTTTTGATACAGCTTCTGAAACCTATCGAAAAATTCGCAATACAATTCGTTTTTTACTTAGTAACCTGTCTGGTTATACTCTTTTATCTCAGGATGCTATTCAAATGGATTTTCAGAACTTATTTCCCAAACATTCTATTGAATCCTATGTCCTGGGTAAGTTAGTTGAGTATGAACACGCTATTCATCATGCATTTCAAAAATTTCAATTTAAACAAGCCAATCAGCTTATTTATGAATGTTGCACTGATTTATTATCTTCTTTTTACTGTGCTATTACCAAAGACACCTTATATTGTGATGCACCACAATCACCTAAACGATATCGTATTCAAGTTGCTTACCAACTTATTATCGAAAAACTATTACGACTTATTTATCCAATCCTGCCTCATACCAGCGACGAAGCCTATCAATCGCTTTATCAAGATCCTAGCTTATGTATTGCTTTGGCTGATTCTTTTGATATTTCTTTTGATGTCTCATTACAGGATTGGCATGATTTATTTACAGCACGACACGATGCCCAAAAACGATTGGAAGATTACAAAGAAAAAGGAATTGATAATAGCTTAGATGCTGGCTTAAAACTTCCTCAGACTTTAGAAAGATTTCAGTCTGACACTTGCCAGCTAGCTGATATTTTTGGAGTTTCTCGTATTCAATTTTACGATAATGATACGATTAGCATTATAGATCTTCGAGAAGAACCTCGCTGTGAACGATCGTGGAAACGTGATGAAACCGTTTCATTACGATCTAATGGCATGTATCTTTCTGATAGAGATTTTCATGTTATCAAGGAGCTATTATGACAAAAACCTATGACATTTGTGGTATTGGTAATGCCTTAGTTGACCAACAATATAAAATCCCTTTTGAGACATTAGAAACATTAGGCTTAACACACGGCCAAATGACATTAGCAACACTTGATGAACAAAATACGTTACTTGATTTTTTAGCAGACAAACAATATCCTTTTATTTCAAGTTGTGGGGGATCTGCAACCAATAGTTTGGTAGCCTCTTCTAGCTTCGGATCGTCTTGTATTCAACTGTATCGCGTTGCTAATGATAATACGGGTTCTACGTATCGAAATAACTTAACTGATTTTGGTGTTGATTCATATCAGCTCGATACCCCTAGTCATGATGAATTACCCACAGGTAGTTGTGTTGTCTTAGTTACCCCAGACTCTCAACGCACCATGAGTACTTATCTAGGCATCAGTGCTCATATGTCTGAATCATTTATCTCTGAATCTATTATTGAGCAATCTAAGATCATGTATTTAGAAGGGTATATGGTTACTAATCCTGATAATTTTAAAACAACCTTATTAGCGTCTCAGTATGCTAAACAAGCGCAAACTAAACGTGCTTTATCATTATCAGATCCTGGTATTGTTACTCATTTTTATGATGCCTTTATTCAACTTTGTGAACCCAAAATGGATATTATCTTTTGTAATGAAGCCGAAGCTTTGGCTTTTACCAAAACGCATTCTCTGCAAGAAGCTGAAACACATTTATTAACATATGCAGATACCTTTGTGATTACACGAGGAAAAGATGGGGCCGTGATGTATGATGGATCTCAAAAACATGTTGTCCCAGGCAAACCCGTTAAAGCTATTGATACCAATGGGGCTGGTGATATTTTTGCAGGGGCTTTTTTATCAGCTTTATTAAACAACAATTCTTATCATGAAGCTGGTGTTTTTGCTAATGAAGCGGCTGCTTTACTTGTTCAACAGTTTGGCCCTCGCTTATCAAAAGAGCATTATCAAGGCTTACTTTCTTTTATCTCTGATAATAACTAGCTATTTCATTAATCTTGCTGTATCGATGAAAATGTTTTTAGCCCATGAAAAATCAAATCATTATCAATATAATCAAATGATAAGTCTTTCTTAAAAACTGATAGCCCTTTTCCTGTTCCAATCACCTTGATGTTTTTATATCTACTTCGATACTGATTAATCATATGCTCTATCAAGCCATAAAAGCTTTGATACAATCCTACTTCAATTGCATCTTTTGTACTTTTTCCATAAAGATCCTCTCTGGGTTCTACCCATACTAGTGGCAATTTAGCTGTTTGCTTATGTAATGCCCATGAACATAATCTCATTCCTGGGAAAATAGCACCTCCTTCATAAACCCCATCTTCACTTACAACACAAAAGGTTATGGCGGTTCCTGAATCAATAATTAAACTAGGCCCGCCATATACGGTAAAGGCGCCTAAAGCGTTTATTAACCGATCCGCACCTAACTCACTAGGTGATGATAAATTGATACTTATATCAGTAATCAGGTTATGATTAGCAAAATGACAAACCATATCTTCTAAGCTTTTAAATAAGGCATCAATACCAGGAACTACTGATGAAATATAACAATGTGAATCTTTAAATTTGTCTGCAATATATGCCTTTGTTAATGAATCTGTAGCAATACTTATTCTATTACTATAATTATTGTTTGCTGTAAGCTCACAATATTCACAAAATGAATTACCAATATCAATTAAAAATGTTTTTTTTTTGTTCATTATGGGCATGTTAAGTAAATTAGGATTAAAAGGCAATATGGTAAAAGATAAAATACACTGTAAAATATAAATTAGCGATGAAACACTTATCTACACAAGATCAAATTGATTCTCATAAAGAAAACCTAGAAATTTCTTTGGCAAAAAAATTCAACAAAACACCTCTTCTTGCTCAGTTTGCACAATGTTACTTAAATTCACTATCCGCTAAATCGGTTCAACATGAAACCGTTAAATCTCTTCATTTATTTTTAGTTGAACAATTTAATCAATTTTTAAGCATTATTGAATCTAAACAAAAACAACAATTAATCATCAATCAAGTTAGTAAAAAACAATTAACAATTTCTATTATTTGTCCTGATGCTTTATATTTAATTTTTACACTTGAAAATGTATTCAAACAATTTAATATTACTATCACAAAGCTCTACCACCCTTTGCTTTCCGTTTATATTAACAAAAAAAACAAAGTTGTTTTAATTGATTATCCTAATCAAGAAAGTCAACGTTACTCTGTATGTTATATCGAATGTTTTCTTGAATCTAATCTTATATCTATTGATGATTTAAAAACAGAATTACTAAAACGTATTTATGCTGTTGCTAGTATTACACGTGACCAGGATGCTATTCATAAATGCTTAACGACTGTTCAAAGTGAAGTTGCTAAAATCCCTACTCCTAAAATCGATTTTCATACAGAATGGGTTGAAGTTTTAGACTGGCTTGCTAGTGATAATTTTTCATTTTTTGGTTATGCAGAGTTTACCATACATGAATCAGCAAAACGAACTGTAGTTAGCGTTAATAAAAGTAAAAAACTGGGTCTACTTTCAGATGATTATTTATCTTTTTCTAATTCCAAATTACTTGAATTTACTAAAGATCAAGTTAAGCTTCGTGCTGATTATCGATCTCCTTATCTTATAGATTCTTTACGCTTTAATAGCCCTGTTAAACGTTTTGAAAATTTAATGAGGGTTAGTCTAAAAATTCCAATCGGAAAAAACAAATGGGTTAATTATAACTTTATTGGTCTACTGAAACGTAGTTCACTTCTTGCTAAAAATACTCAAACTCCCATTATTAAACTAAAAATCAAAAAAATAATGGAAAATAAACGATTTTGGAAAGGAAGTCATCAATATAATCAAACCATACGGTTATTAAATGATGTCCCAAAAATTGAACTCTTTAAAACACCGACCGAAAACTTACAACAAATCATTGAAAATCTTTTATCGATTACCAATCCTAATGATATTGCTTTTTTTACCCGTAGCAAAATAGATATATCTAAATTATTTTTATTAGGTGTAATTCCTAATCAATTATTTTCTGAATCTGCTATTAAAAAAGTCATTCACTATTTAAAAGATACTATTCCTCATGAAGGATATGAATATATCATTATACCTGGAGAATTATTTACTCGTCTTCATATTTATTTTGATCAACCAAAACTACCTGATTGGCACCCAGATCTTCTAGCCATTGAAACTCATGTTGATGATCTACTAAAACCATGGGACCAACGTCTTAAAGATCAATTAGACAAAAAATTTCCAGCTAAAAAAAGTGAAACTTTATTTCAAAAATATATTAATTTACTTCCTGAGCATCATAAAATCCGCCGTACTCCAGCTCATACTATTTTAGATATTGAATTATTTGAGAAAGCAAAAAAATCAAAACAAACTGAATTTAATTTAATTCCTTTTTTATTTAAAGATTCATTATTATCAGGCAAGGCTTTCTTACTAAACATTTATTATTTTGAAAAAATTGATTTGTTTCAATTTATTCCAATTTTTCAAAATCTTAATATTTATTTTTTTGATGAATTAACAACACGAGTTGGTTCTCTTAATCAAATGGTTGGCTATATTCATGCATTTCGTATCAAATTCTTAGAATCAAATGCTTATTCTCCTAATTTTGATAGCTTTAAGCCTCGATTTCTTAATTTATTAAAAGCTATTTTTAATGAACAACTTCCTAATGATGCGCTTAATGGTCTTATTAGCTGCACCGAACTAAACTGGAAAAATATTTTTGTGTTACAAGCATACCGTAACTATCTAATACAGCTAAGACCTAATTATACAAAAGAAAAAATTGATACCACTATCTTAAAGCATCGTTTTCCTATCGAACACCTTATTAGCTATTTTCATGAAAAATTTTCTTACTCAGGATCATCGATTCCTTCAAAAAAACAGCTTGATTTATGTCAAAAAATTGAAAGACAATTTTTTGAAGCCTTATCCACTGTGACAGATATTGATGAAGACTTTATTCTTAAATGGCTGTTTAGCTTAATTAAGCACACCCTTCGTACTAACTATTATCAACATGAATTAGAAGGGTCACAACTATTAAGTTTTAAAATTGATGGACAATCTATTATTACACACCAAGATAAAACCTATCGTGAAATATTTGTTTTTCATCCCGATATGGAAGGAATTCATATTCGCTTTGGCGCTGTATCTCGTGGTGGTATTCGTTGGTCTAGTCGTTTAAATGATTTTCGTAGCGAAGTTTTGGGTTTAGCCAGTACACAACGTGTTAAAAATGTTGTTATTGTGCCTAATGGTTCTAAAGGAGGGTTTGTGATTAAAAAGCAGCTTTCTATAAAAAAATTACAAGCAGAATCTAAACATCATTATCAACGCTTTATTCAAGGTCTACTTTGTATTACTGATAATACAAATGCTGATAATGCTATTCTTAAACCCAGCGCTGTTGTTTGCTATGATCAAGATGATCCTTATTTGGTTGTTGCTGCTGATAAAGGCACTGCTAGTTTTTCTGATTTTGCTAACGAAATTTCTCTTAAAAATTCCTTTTGGCTTGATGATGCCTTTGCATCGGGTGGAAGTCATGGTTTTAATCATAAAGATTTAGGCATTACAGCTAAAGGGGCATGGGAATGTGTTAAATTACATTTTAAAGAAGCTAATAAAGATATTAATAAAGAACCTTTTACTTGTGTTGGTATTGGTGATATGTCAGGAGATGTCTTTGGTAATGGCATGCTTTTATCAAAGCAAACTAAACTTATTGCTGCTTTTAACCATATTCACATCTTTATTGATCCTGACCCCACACCATCAACTAGCTGGAAAGAACGTAAACGACTTTTTGATTTACCAAAATCAACTTGGTTAGATTATGATAAAAAACTATTAAGTAAAGGTGCTGGTATTTATGAACGATCTGCCAAACATATTATCATTTCTGAAGAAGCACGTCTTATGCTTGGGCTAACCACATGTGAACTTAATGGATCAGAACTTATTACGGCTATTTTAAAATGCAATGTTGAACTTCTTTGGTTTGCTGGTATTGGCACTTATATTAAAGGTTATGATCAATCTCATAGCTCTGTTCATGATTTAGCTAATGATTCTGTTAGAATTGATGCCCTTGATTGTCGTGCTAATGTTATAGGAGAAGGTGCTAACTTAGCGATTACACAACATGCTCGTTATTATTTAAGTGAAAAATTAGTTAAATTAAATACTGATTTTATTGATAATTCTGCTGGGGTAAATATATCCGACTATGAAGTTAATTTAAAAATATTACTACAACTTCTCTTACAAAAAAAACAAATTAAAACACCAAAGCAACGATCGGAATTATTAACAAAATTAACGCCTGATGTTATTGAGCTCGTCTTAACAAATAATCAAGCTCAACATCAATTAATTTCAATGGAAGAGATCCGTTCACAAAAAGCAATTTATCCCTACCAAACCCTTATTAATTCCTTTATTGAAAAAAGTGCTATTAATCCAAAAAAAGATATTATTCCAAAAGCTTCTGAGTTTGAAGAAATGGATAAAAAAAAATTACCACTTCCGAGACCATTACTTGCTTTATTACAATCATTAATTAAATTAGATATTTCTGACGCGTTATTAAATAGCAGCTCTTTGTCTCATAACCTTTATCATAAATTATTTGAAGATTATTTTCCTACTCAACTTATCAAGCCATATAAACAATCTATCTCTATGCATCCCTTACGCAACGAGATAACCGCCACATCCTTAACAAATTATTGTGTTAATAATGCGGGAATCTTGTTTTTTAGTTTTATGAAAGAAGTTTCTGATCAATCTATTGATAATATTGCTAACGCCTATTTTATCTTAAATCGTTTATTTTTATGTGATTCTACTAGAAAAAAAATATTATCTCAAAATTTAACCTTTCATAATAAATATATATCATTAATTGATATGGAAGATCATTTAAAATTTATGGTTTTAGATGCATTGTTCATTGATGAACCTTCTTTTTCTATTGAAAACTATGATCATATTATTCAAACATATAAACTTTATCGCTCTTCTCGCTCATCACTAGCCAACAAAGATTCTGAACAGCCCTATAATTTTATTCGTAATTTTATCCCGTTTTATATTGTTTTTCATACCATTACTGAAGAACAACGTTCAACCATGTTTTCATCCATTGATACTATTTTTCGCTATTTTGCTTTTGATGACCTATTAACAATGCTTGATCAAGTTATGCTTTATTCCACTTGGGAAGTAGAACAACATAAATTATTACATAAGTTATTATCACAGAAAAAACTTTCTATTATTAAACAATGCATTATCAATTGTCATGAGCCCCATGGGGTTACGAACACCTATCTTGAAGCGTTTTATGGTAGTCACTTGACATCATTTAAACAGGATTTATCAGCTTTAATTGGTATTGAATCTATTTCTTTGTCCGCGCTCTCTGTAGTCATTAATAAATTAACATTGTTATAATTTCTAGTTACTATTTTTGCAACTTTTTATCTACTTAAACCGATAATATAGGCTATCAATACTAGCTAGTAATAACATCATCTTTTTCACTCAATGTTCAGCTGCACACATTCGACACTGGGCTAGGACACCTACAGAATCAAAACGTGCTGATACTTATGAAAAACTCACTAACGCCGACACTTGTTTGGACTTTTCACTTAGTAGATGACAATTCTATTATAGATGATTAGTTCTTAGATATAAACTCATTCATATCTTTTAAAGCTTCTTGAGCTATTTCAGTTTGATTAATAATAGCAGCTGTTCGAATAAAGAAAACGCCTTCTAAAATAATAATGTCATTTGATGATTCTAATTTATCGTCTTTCTTAGATTGCATCTTGCATCTCCTTACTATCAAACTGTATAGTTATTGATTGTCTTAGTATAAAAGTACCGAAAATGAGCTGTTTTAAAACATTGAATTTTTTTAATATGACTTTTGATAAGCCTATTATTTATATAATTGGGCCCACAGCGATTGGTAAATCTTCATTTTCGATCTCTCTTGCTCAACATTTACAAACCGATATTATCTCAGCCGATTCATACCAAGTATATCAAGGTATGGATATTGGAACTGCCAAAGTTTCTTTAGCAGAACGTTTATTAGTACCCCACCATCTTATTGATACACATTCACCTACACAATCATATAATGTTACTGACTTTATTCGCTATTGTAATAACCATCTTAGTAATCATAAACAAACTATTATCTGCGGTGGTAATGGTTTATTTTTACGTTCTTTTCTTTATCGCTATGACTTTCCTGATGCAAAAAGTAACCCGGCCATTCGACAAGCTCTTATAGATGACTATGATAACGGGTTAAAACAATCATTATGGAATAAACTACACTCTATTGATCCAAAAACAGCTGCTAACATCCATATTAATAACAAACATCAACTTATCAGAGCCTTAGAAATATTTGAAATTACTCAAAAACCGCCCTCTACTATTAAACAACACCATTCTACACCTAGGGATGATGTTATGGTGATAGGTTTAACATGTGATAGAAATGTGGTAATCCAACGTATAGATGATAGGGTTGATGCTATGATTAAACAAGGACTTATTGATGAAGTTAAACACTTGCTTGAAGCAGGTTATTCTTCCTTATTACCAGCCCTTAATTGTATTGGCTATAAAGAAACAATCCGTTATTTAAATGGTAGTATTACACGTGATGAGATGATAAAATTAATTAAAATTCATACTCATCAATTTTCAAAACGTCAAATGACATGGTTTAAAAAAATAGATAATGTTTTCTGGAATATTTTATATAAATAAAAATCAATATAGTACCTATACAGTTTATGCATTGCTAGCATTAGCTGTTGTTATTAATACTATTATTATTTTTAGCCCTTTTATACCTCAAAATATTAACTTAGAAGTTAATGATATTGCTCTTACGACAATCACATCACCTCGTTATATAGAATTTGAATCAAAACAAGATCAACGTGCCAATCAGAAACAGCAAGATTACCTTAAAAATAAAATCCCTCCTGTTTATTCAATTAACCAAACTATCAATAGTGCTATTATTGAAAATGTCAGTTTGTTCTTTGATGATATTTCATCAAATTCACCGAATCAATTAGGTATTTATGTCTCACAAATATTAACATCAGCAGAAACTGATTATTTAAACTCTATATCACCTAATACTCTCCAGCAATTGAAAAGTGATACGATTTCAATAGCTAATTCATTGTTATCTAATGGTATCAAAGAAATTAATCATGATGTTATCAACACTTCTATTACAGCATCGTTACTTTCATATGATGAGACGCTCCAAAAAATAGCATATCAAATTATCATTCACTATCTACAACCTAACCTTACTATTGATGAAAAACAAACTACGCTTCTTATTAAACAAGCTTTATCTTCTCAAAAAAAACAAAAATCTATCTATAAAGCTGGCCAACCCATTGTGTATCAGGGAGAACGTGTTAATGATACTCAAATTGATGCCTTTAAAGCGCTCAATATGTACCATACTAAAGCTAGTTATATCGAACTATTTGGAATTTTGATCTTTACCTCAATTGGTATTATTATTCTTGATAGATTTATCTATAACTTTTATAAAAGAGCTTACTCTCTCAAATATATTTCTTTAACGTTATTGGTTTTAACACTGCTTGTCTTAATTGGCCGCTTAAGCTTGCTAACAACCTATCTTCCTTCTAACGTCCTAGTTTATCTTTTGATTCCTATTTCAATTTCGTCTATGTTATTAACATTTTTAGTTTCTTCTAATATTGCCTTGATAACGGGTACCTTAATTAGCATCTTTATTAGCCTGCTTTATAATATGAATTTTGATTTATTTATTTTCTTATTTCTTAATACCTGCTTTACAACATTTACAGTTTTAACAGCATATAAACGTTCTGATTTAATTTTGTCTGGCTATTTTGTTGGAGCGTTTAATATTATTTGTATTTTGGCCATTGGCTTTATTGCTAAAGAAACAAGTTACTCTTGGTATGGATTTAATGCTCTTTTTGCCTTTGGTAATGGAATTTTTTCTGCCATGGTTACCCTGGCTATCTTACCTTATTTTGAACTTTTATTTAAAATCACAACAAACCAAACATTACTTGAACTTGCTAATCTTAATCATCCCTTACTAAAACGCCTTATGATGGATGCCCCAGGAACATACCAACATAGTTTAATGGTTGCTAATCTTTCTGAAGCAGCAGCTGAATCTATTGGTGCCAATAATATTCTCTGCCGAGTTGGGAGCTATTTTCATGATATCGGCAAAATAAAACGTCCTGTTTTTTTCTCTGAAAATCAATTTTCACAGGATAATCCTCACGAAAGTATCGCTCCACGTATTAGTAAAATGATAATTTTGTCACATGTTAAAGAAGGGGTTGATTTAGCTGTTAAACATAAATTACCAACTGTGTTAAAAGATCTTATTGAACAACACCATGGCACATCTTTATTATCTGTATTTTATACCCAAGCTATTACTAAAGAAGGGCAAATCCCTACTACTGATGATGAATTTAGATATACTGGACCAAAACCTCAAACAAAAGAAGCCGGTATTATTATGCTTGCTGATTCTGTTGAAGCAGCAACTCGTTCTATCGAAAAAATATCACCACAAAAAATTGAAAATATGATTAATAAAATATTTAAAGAAAAACTAGATGATTTACAACTTTCTGAATGCCCTTTAAGTTTAAATGAAATTTTTACTATTAAATCTAGTTTTCTCTACTTATTTCGAGGGATTCAACATAACCGAGTAGATTATGTAAAAGAAGTAGAAAAACTTAATTCTGATGATAATTCACTTGAAAAACCTCTTAACTCTGATATTAAAAACTTATAAATGACCGTCTCAATTTCTCTTAATTATCAAAGCTCTCTTTCACATACATTTGATATTCATGTTTTTATCAAACAAGCACTCCAATTAAAACACGTGCATGAAGGGTCTCTAGAATTTACATTTATTGATGATGATTATATGATTTTGCTTCATCAAACTTACCTACAAGATAAATCAACCACAGATATAATGACATTTAATTTAGATTCCTTAATTCGTCCTATTGGTGATATTTATATTTGTATTAATGAAGCTCAACGTAATTCACAGGCATATCAAACAAGCCTTGATGAAGAGATTAAACAATTAATTTTGCATGGGATTCTGCACTTAATTGGCTATAATGATCTAAATGATTTTGATAAAATGTACATGCTTGATGAACAAAATCGTTTATTAATGCTTCTTAATTCATCTATTTCATGAACTTCAGTTTAAAATTTTAATTCATTTTTATTCTTTTCTAAACTTGATTTTACTACTGCATTATACATTTTTTTATAGCAATGGTATTATGTATTACGTTAATGAACATATTCAATAAACATTTAGTTTGGTTATATATTTCGCATTATAATTTAAAGATTAAAATCACTAGAGATATATTAGTTGGCAATGTTTTAGTTATAAGCATACTATCATTCATTATTGAGGATACTATTTTTGTTCCGAAATGTTTAAATTTAATTAAAAGTTGGAAGGTTATAATATATTGATAGATATTTTTATAGTTAAAACATTAATATTTTTATTTTTCATTTTCTTATCAGCATTTTTTTCTGCTGCAGAAACTGCATTTACTGCAATTAATCGAATTAAACTACGATCTATTATTGAAGATAAAAAAAATCAAGCTAAACATATTGAATTTTTACTTCAGCATCCAAAGAAACTTCTTACAGCAATTTTAATTGGAAATAATCTTGCGAATATTGCTGCCACTACTTTTGCGACGGCTTTTTTTATTGATCTCTTACGATCGATAGGCATTACCAACATCGCAGCTACGTTAGGAATTATTACTGTTTTAGTTACATTTATCTTATTAGTTTTTGGTGAAATTACACCCAAAACCCTCGCTATGAAAAACCCATCAAATTGGGCATTCAAAATTTCATCTATTATTTATTATATTTATTTTATTGAATATCCATTTATCTGTCTTTTTTACTCTATTACTAAATTAATTAGCTCAGTTTTTGGTATTCAAACAACCTCATCCTCTCAGCTTTCTGAAGAAGAAATTAAACTCCTTATTCAGTTAGGTCAAGAAGAAGGTATTTTAGAAAAAGAAGAACAAAAAATGTTACATGGGGTTATCAATGTGTTTGATAAAGTGGTGAGAGAAATCATGACTCCTCGTACCGACATGGTTTGTCTAGAACGATCCAGTTCTATTGCAGAAGCAATTGATATCATCCGCTCAAAAGGTCATTCTCGAATACCAATCTATGAAGAAAAAATAGATAATATTGTCGGGTTTGTTTATGCCAAAGATTTGTTATATGCGAATCATTCAAATCAATCCAACTTACTACATAATTTTATGCGAGAAGCTGTTTTTATTCCAGAAACTAAACAAATTCAAGCTCTTCTACAACAAATGCGTAAAAAAAAGTTTCATTTATCGATTGTTGTAGATGAACATGGTGGTGTTGCGGGGTTAGTTACGATGGAAGATATTATTGAAGAAATTGTTGGCGAAATTCAAGATGAATATGATAATGAAAAATTATCTATCAAAAAACTTACATCCTCTCGCTACGTTATTGATGCCGCTGTTCGTATTGAAGAATTGTCAGAAACATTATCATATGACTTTCCTGAAGATGAAGATTATGATACCGTTGCCGGTTTTATTCTTGCTCAAATTGGATCATTTCCTAAAAAGAATGATAAAATATCTTATCAACATTTTGATTTTATTGTTCGTGATATCAAAAATAGACGTATTATTGCTTTTGACGTTATTATTCATAAACAAGAAAAACCAAACTCATAAACCGTTGCTCAATTAGGGTTTCACATTGTATCCTTTACTAAATGAAGGAATCAGCTAAATTAAAAATATCATTGTCTCGTTTTTTAAAACAACATTACCCACACTCTTTTAAATTTAATCAACTACTTGTTAAAAAAGGAATTGCTAATTCAGCTATTATTTCTGAACACATCTATCGATCCTGGCCATTTTGGGTTTCTAAGCAATTACAACCTGATAAAACGCCTCATATTACGGATACTAATTTCTTAGGTCTTATTAATACAAAATATCGTAACTGGACGTATCTTAGTAGTGCAAACTCTGATAATGCTATTACTATTGATCCTACAGGGCTTATCTATGTTAAAGGAAAACCATACTCAGTTGATTTTTGGATTAGTAATTCTAATTCACTTTTTATTCCTTCTCATAAAGATGATATTACGCAACATTATCTTCCCGAATCAAATAGCGTTTTAACCTCTTTTTCATTGTCTCAACTTGATATTGAATCTCATGTTATTTTTTCAAAATTACCTAGCAATTTAGATTTCGCTTTTTGTAATTACAAAATAATTAATAATACAAAAAAAAATATTAAATTTTCTTTTTATATTGCTATCAGGCCGTTTGATTTTGAAGGGGTTACTAACATTCACTCTATTCAATACTTACAAAATGGTATTTTTATGGTAGATGATCAGTTAGGTATTATTTTAGATCAAAAACCTGATAATATTATTTGTCTTGCACATCACGAAGGAGATGTTAGTGAGCATTTTAATAAACTAGAAATGATCTTTAATGCTACTTGCCCCCTTAAAAAAGTATCTGCCTTTGCTGAATATCGTTTAGTTATAACACCAAATGATATGGCATCTTTATCATTTAAAATTCCTTGTATGACACGTAAATTTTCTAAATTAAAACTTCCTTTCTTGGCACAAAAATCACCTATTGATTTAGTTGAAAGCACTTATAAATCATCTAGCTTTGATCAATCGCTTAAAGAATTATCATTTTATAACTCTGATTTACGAAATCATGATATATCCTTTTCATTTCCTGATAATACAATAACCAATTATATCCAATCTCAATTTTCATTTTTAACATCATCTATTCAAACTAATGGCTTTAAACATGGATATTATCAAGAAATTAATCATTCATTATTTGATCATCTTTTATTTATGAAATCCCTCTATGTATCTGGTTATAAACCCTCTCTTTTTTCACATCTCTTCTCTTTAAAATATCTTCAAACTTTACTTTCACAATTAGATACCCAAAAACTTTCTTTTTGTGATTGTTCTTTTTGGTTTGAAAACGTATTATTTTTGCATCAGGCTAATCTTATCTCTATTACTCAGGATATGTATAAATTATTATTTAAAATTATTACACTTGGTTTAAAGAAATTTAAACCTTATTGTTCAGCTGACTTCAACACACTCCCAACTCGCTACTCTTCTAATATGAATGAAAAACATTTTTTTCTAGCAGATATCATTGGTTTGTTTGGAAGCTTAGATTCTTTTAAAGTTTTATCTAGTACGCTGCCATATCCTAATTTAGATACTTATGATAATGTTCCTTTGACTCATTATTCAACATTACTGGGAAATTCTATTGATTTATTTTGTACTACAATTTCTAGTAAAGTTGCTTTAAATGATATTGTCCCTGTTTCTCTTACCAATTATATTTCTTTAGATTTAATCAAAACACTTTCTCTTTATTCAACTTATTTTGCTACTCATAAAACACGTATAAAAAATTCACTTACCAATATTAAAAAACATCTTATTTATGATAATTTAATTTTCTCAATGATTAATCCTTCAGGATTTCCTTTATCTCATAACTTAGATTATCTTAAATTACTTCTTCAAATTGATCCAAATTCTGCCTTTCCTCTTATTAATAAATTGCTATCTTACTCTACATCTACATTTACATTTCCTGATACTATTCATCCTGTCACAAAAGGAGGTAGTGAAGGTGATGGACATAACATCAAACATGGTATTTTACTTACTCAATATATATTTGATTCTATTATTTTTAAATATGACAAAACATTACATTTATTTCCAGCAATTCCTTCTATATGGTTAGTTAATCATTCTTGGCATATTAATAATTATCGTCTTAGTAATACGGATATTTCTTTATCAATCAAACAATCTTCTACTGAAACAACACTCACTATTAATTTTTCAACTAAGAATCCTTTTAATTTTTTTATGATTAATACATATGGACATTACCAGTCATTTATTCTAAATGATACCGAAATTGCTATCAAATCTCCCGTAATTAAAATACCTAGTGCTGAAACATGTATTCGTCTTCTTAAGCATGATGACCAATCAACATCCTAGTGAATCTATCGAAGTTACCAAACTGGTAAATGGAGGATATGGATTAGCTTATTTGAATAAAAAGCCAATTTTTATTCCTAAAACAGTTCCTGGTGATATTGTTAATGTTATATTAACTCGTAAAAAAAAATACTATTCTTTTGCAAAAGTTGTTAATTATATTCAAAAATCATCTTTAAGACAGCTTTATAATTGTGAACATTCTAATGCGTGTGGTGGTTGTCAATTTCAAGATATTAATTACAAAACTCAACTACAACTTAAACAGGATTGTTTAAATGATACGATCAACCACGATGCTCCTTTTTTGCAGTCTTTTCTCGAGCCTATCGTTCCTTGTCAGGCTACTCAATATCATCGCAATAAAATGGAATTTGCCTTTTATCAATCTGATACTTTAGAACTGGGTCTCAAAGAACAACTAAACCCTACTACCATTGTTCCTGTTTCACACTGTTTATTAATGTCTAAAGAATCTAATGATATTCTGAATTTTACAAGAAACTATTTTGAACATTCTAATCTAAGTGTTTGGGATTCTCGTAAACAAATAGGCTGCTTAAGCCACTTAATGATTCGTCATTCTAAAGCATTTGATACTTATATGATTAATATTTTAGCTAGTTCATATGAACCACAATTTTCTGATTATGCACTCTTATTAATCAAAAAATTTCCACATGTAAAATCTGTCAATTTATTAAAATTTACTCAAAAAAAAGGGATTCCTTCTTCTACGGACTGTCATCATTTATCGGGTGATACTGCTATTTTTGAAAAAATTAATAATCTTACTTTTCGTATTTCGCCCTTATCTTTTTTTCAAACTAATAGTCTACAAGTAAGCACTTTATACGATATTATCAAAGATGCTTGTACACTAAAACAGGGACAAACATTACTAGATTTATATTGTGGAACTGGGACAATTGGACAATACGTTAGCCAAGGTCGCTATAATCTAATAGGCATTGATGAAATTTCTGCAGCAATTGATGATGCTAAGGAAAATGCTCGTCTTAACAATATTAATAATGTCACCTATTTTTCTGGTAGAGTTAAAAATATTTTGAAATTTAATTCTTTTTCACCTGATTGTGTGATTATCGATCCTCCTCGATCTGGAATGGTACCTAAGGCACTTAAACGTGTATGCGAACTTAATTGTAACCATTTAATTTATGTATCTTGTAACCCAGTTAGTCTCATTCGAGATCTCAAATTACTTACTGATTATGGTTATCAGGTTACCATGTTTACACCAGTTGATATGTTTCCTCATACCTATCATCTCGAATGCGTTGTTTCTCTTACATTAAATTAATTATATCTTATATTACTATTAAAGATACTTCTTACAATTTATTATTTCCCCCACGATCTTGAATCATCAGTCTCTCTTACGATACACTAAGCTTTGTATATGAGCTATAAACATGACATTCATCACCTAGATGAACAAAATGATGAATTATTAAATCTTAGTACAATGCTGAATAAAGCTGTTCAATCATGTCGTCGTCAAGAATTAAATTTAATTATTAAATTCTTAGAAAACTTTTCAAATAATACGTTCCAAATTCAAGATTCTCTTTCTAACAATCATGATTATATAAGTTATTCTTCAAGTAAGGCTGAACATGAAAAGTTTAAAAGTATCGTAACTGACTTACGTACATTATATGATACTGATAAACCAGCTGCTCACCTCATATTTCTTATTAGAAAAAATATTGATCAATTAATGTCTCATATCCAAAATATTACTGTTGATACTCAGGATTCAGAAGTAATAGTGGAACCTGAGTTAAACCCTCATACTATCTTTGAAAGCTATCTCAAAGATAATGATAGTCGTTACACTAAAACCAAACGCTTTATTACAGAAGAAATTTTTGATTTAATGGATCATTTTGAAGTTGAAAATTTCATTGATCATTTACGTTCTAAAACAAAAGATATCTCTCGTGCTACTGTTTATCGTACTATCAAACAACTTTTAGATGCGAATCTTTTACAAAAAATTTCGACTTTAGATGGCAAAGTATATTATGAACATTCCCAAAAGCAACTTCAACATGCTCATATCATCTGTAATAATTGTGGAAAAATTCATGAAATGCATGATGATAATCTTCGTCATTTAATTACGAATTATTGTAATACGATTGATTTTTCGATGACATATCAATCAATCCATATTTATGGAACTTGCAAGAATTGCTCTTAAGCTAGCTCTTTATACGCTACATAATATAGGCAGCCCTCTGTTTATACGCGATATGTTTGTGGTATAAATAAACTATGGAAACACTTATTGGAACGTTTATTATTATGTGCTTAGCTTTTTTAGGCTTTGGTGTTGGTGTTTTATTTTTTGGTAAAACAGCA
>MDSY01112545.1_pt1 | contig 18302 bp, 19 predicted proteins | sample 811131 | NCBI WGS metagenome assembly MDSY01 (sample SAMN05326643, study PRJNA326480) | marine metagenome | isolation source: seawater | place: Atlantic Ocean: South West | collected 2010
GAATGATGCTTCGTTCCTCGTAGGATTCAAAATCGGCCTCAACGGCAGCGGATACGCGTTGGCGGACATGTTGGTGGAGTGAAATCAATGCGTCCCGTTGTGCATCCAATTCCTCGAGAACCGAAGCCAGCGTTCGCATGTGTGCTAGCCCCTCTGCCACGGCAATTTTCTTTCGCCCGCTCAAGGATTCAGCAACGGGAATGGAAGCAGATGGCAGGTTGGTTGACAACCGCATTGGTCCACCAGCAGGGAGTTTTCGTTCCTCGCAACGGAATAAATCGGGACCGATGTCAACATGGATGGACATGGCCCGCTCCACTGCGTAAATGGTCCGAGGTGGTCCACCTTTTTCGGAGGGAACTTTGTTTTTGGAAACCATTCCACCCTTTTCGAGTTCTTTGAGGTGCTTCACTACAGCGGGCTGGCTCACTCCAATTAACTCAGACAGTTGCATTGGGTAGTGCGGCTCACGAGCCAAGCGTTCCAAGATTTGTCGGCGGACTTTGTTTTGCAGCAGGTACAATACTCGATCGATGTCGGTCATACTCCTCAACCCGAGGTTGGGTAGTGCCCCCTCCTCTATGAACACACCGTTGCATTACTGCTCGTCCCAATCCTTCCATGATTCGCTGGCTTTTTCGGATTGAGGGACATCGACGCTGCGCTTTGCAGCACTTGGTTTCACTTGAACCGGTTTGGGCTCTGCGAGTGGCACACCTTCATCCCAAGATGTAATGGCTGCAGCGTTGGCAGCGTCTTGGATGGTGTCTTCAGCCGTTGTGGTTTGATATCGATCCGTCTTGGCATGGTCTTGGGCACCTTCCACATCTCCTCGCATCAGCGCATAGATTTGTTCGGTCGTCAGCAGTTTCCCTGCCGCAACATCGCCTAATCCATCAACGAAGGCTTCAGACGGTTGGTGTTCGGCCGTGTCGGCGAACGGTGGGGCAACCGTCGTTTGCGCCCCTCCCCCTTCAGGAGGCTGGGTGAACAGCGTTGGATGGTCCGGGTTCACGTCGGTGATGGGAATCAATTGACCTTCGGGGCCAACCATCATCACGCGCGGGGCCCGGCTAGGCTTGGAGGCGAGATAGACGGTGAGGGCAATGGGAGTTGTCAGAATACCCAAGCAGCACATGGCGCCACCGAGCATCAGCCATGTGGATGAAAGGAGGCCGGATTGGATGGCATCAATGGAGATCAACCACCCCGTAGCCTCCTCACAACTGGCCTCGCAGGTGGTGACCAAAGCGTAGGTATCGGTGGCGTTAATCACCCACGAACCGCGTTCAACAAAGGTTGTTCCGTCCGCCGCCATCACCTGCCAGTCAAGCATGCATTGGCTCTCCTCCAGGGCGTCTCCTACCAAGGAAGAGCCTTCGACTCGGTAGAGTTGAACCGTCATTTCAGTGTCGTCGGACGCTTGGTAAAACCGATAACATGTGTCGGTGAGTTCGCCGGTTGGAAAGGTCCCCGCTCCAACGTAGGGCTTGTCATGATGCTGCTCCCTCGGGTCCATGGTGCCACTGATGGTCTCCGATTGGCTGACCACCATCACGGTACCGATCAGCAGCATGAGGCCACCGGCCACCGCAAGCCTGAACCCCCAAGGGGAACGTTTGGCAGGCTCGGGTGCTTGCATCATCGCTTTCCAGACCCTCTTCCTCCATAAGGCTCGCTGATGAAATCAGGCAAGGCCCAAATCATTCAACTTCTCTGGAAGGTAGGTGTCGGTGACGAAATCAAGGCCGTATTTCGCCAAGGATTGCTGTTCAGCCTTTTTGCCAAGTTCCAACATCATGTTGATCTGTTCTTGCCACCATGCGTCGGCGAACCGTGGGTCGGAAAGCTCAGCTTTCAACGCGTCAACGTCCCGTGAAGACAGGTCGTCGCTGGGGAGGTCGTAGGCTTCGATGTCATCTGACGTGATGCCAAGGTAGGTGGCGGTTGGGGTGGCGAGGTATTCGGAAATGTGGGCGGTCTTGATGGCCCCGTAAGCGATGGAGGCGAAGATTCGGAACGACCAGGGGTCGCCGTCGAGGAACACGACCACCGGCAAGTCCCATTCCTCGCTCATTCGCTTCAAGATGCGGCGTGTCGAGCGAGCAGGCTGACCCTTGAGATGGACAAGGGCACAATTGTACGCCTCGTCAAAGCCATTTTCGATGAGCCGGTCAAACATACCACCGGTCTCAATGGCCATGATGAACTTGACATCATGCTCAAGCAACTCAATTTTCTCCTCTTCCACATTGTATGGAACACCGTATCCAGAGTCGCCCACATCGTCGCGAGCGTTGATTCGCATCCATTCTCCTCGTCGGTTGCGTTCCTGAAGGGTGATGTTTCCAATCATTCGGGCTCCATCTTCTTCCGGGCGGAGCTTGAAGTCTTCACGAAGGCATTTGGTGACGACTTCCAAATCTTCAGCGAGGTTGTTGGATTCGTTCTGCGATGAGAACTTTCCAAGGCCCCAACTCTCCGAGATGTAATACATTTCTCTGAGGGTCGAGGATTTGTTGGTGTTGATCATTTCTTCAATGAATTCCACCACGTAAAGGGCTCGTAGCAATTGCTTGGCAGAACCAAGGCTTGTAGCATCTCGAATCGACCGCTTCTTGCCGTATTTGTAGACACCCAACGTCTTGTCAAATCCAATGTTGTTCTTGGTTCGGACGGGCAACGTCATGGTCGGGGGCTCACCTTTGACGATCTTATCGTACATTTCCGTGACGACCTCGTGCAGGGCTGCTTTGGTTTCCTCTGGCGTATGGCTGGCGGACATCATGCATCACTCCCGAACCCCATGAGGGTTTGTTGGCCGGAAGGCTTCGGTTGTTCGTCGCCGACCACCGGGGGAGCCTCGTCTTCGTTCGCTTCATCTGGCAAACCATCTTCCCCGCCCTCTTCTTCCTCGCCTTGTGCTCTGGCTTCTTGACGGCGAATTTCCTCCAGGAGTTTTTCGTCCATTTTTGAGGCCCCGATGACCTCTTGACTCCCGCGATAGAAGACATCGGTTTCCGTCCAATCGCCTTTTTCCAATCCACTCAAGGCATACGTGATGGTGTAGGTTTCACCTGGGTCAAGGGTCTCAAGTTTCCACGCCCAAACCCCGGTGGCTTCCTTTCGTCCGCCCGTGGTGTTGTTTTCCATGCTCGCCCCGGCGCCCTCGGGCCATGAGGCGAGGAGCGTGTATGCCCGAGCGCGTGAGGTGTAGTTGAACAACTTGATCGCCACGTCGGTCATCTTGGTCTCTTTGTTCCAAGCCGTGGTGCTCTCAGCGATGACGGCCCCCATGATTCGTGTGATTGAGCCAGCCAAATCTGGAACGGGACGTTGCAAAATGGCCGCCGATTTTTCAGCGATGGCTGGAATGATGTCGTTTACCAACTCGAATTTTTCTTGGACCTTGACCATTTTCTTCTTCTTCTCAAGGTGCTTGCGGAGCCCACGCCCCATCTCCAACATGGCCTTTCGAACCTCGTCCATCACCTCGCCGTTTTCGGCAAGGGCTTCCTTGGCTTCCGATGTGAATTGAACGTTCGTGCTGGCCAGGTGGACAAGAATGGCCGCGGGTCCTTTTGGAACCCCCCGCCCACCGGCTTGGTCCATTCCATACTGGCGCCAATCCACCGATTCGATGGCTTTCGTCAGCAAGCAACCACCCTGCTGGTACATCAGCGGGACCCGATTTGCAAAACGAAGCACTTCGACGGGCTTGTCCGCCGCCATACCGTCTCCAAAAATGAGGCCAACTTCGACTTGATACGGGTTGCCTTGAGAGACGGTCGGCGAACGCGTCATCGTGGTGACAAAGCGGGAATCGATGGTCTTTGAGAGTCCTTTCTTGATGAGCAATTCCTCGATGGGCGACAAACAATTGGTCGGCGGGTTGAGCAGTTTGACCGCTTTTCCGTTGAGCATGCGTTCGCCTTGAAATGCCTCAAGGAGCGCACGAATTTGGTCGGGTTTCATCAATTTCGGCTTTGCTTTTTCGAGGACTCCTGCGGCCTCGAGCAGTTGCTTGGCTGCCCGAGACGAAACGCCGCTGAAATTCTTGTACAGGAACGAAGTCATCCGGCTATCGGTGGATTCAGTGCACATCCGTTGCAGCGTTCCAAGATGGATGCCGTGGGGGTGCGGTTTGATGCTCTCCACTTTGCGAGGCAGACGCTCAGTGACCCTTGGCCAGTGGTGAACCTCGCCGTCCGGGTCGACGAAGGTGATGTCGGCGTGCGGGTTGACGATGCTCGTCATGCGAAGGTATTGGTAGACACTCTGCCGTCCTCGCTGATACTTTGCCTTCATCCGGCAGGTGATTTCCAAGCCGTGCTCTTTCATCGTACCGTCGGGGCACTCCCACAGCTCACGCCCTTCGTTGGTTTTCGTGGCTTTGTTTTTGCGCGTGTCAAGCCCGATATCGACGATGGCCGCCGAGGTCTCGGTTGCGATTTTTGAACGGACGTGAGTTTTCCTCCCCGTCGTCAATTGACTGTACATGACCACCCCTGTGATTCCGATGCCTTGTTGCCCTCGGGACTGACGAATCGCGTGGAATCTAGAACCGAATAGAAGTTGGCCGAACACCTTCTCAATGCTGCGTTTGGGGATGCCGGGGCCGTTGTCTTCCGTCTTGAGTTCAATGATGTTCTTTTTGTCATCGATCTTGTTGATTTGCACCCTGATTTCAGGAAGGATTCGCGCTTCTTCGCAAGCGTCAAGGGAGTTGTCAACCGCTTCTTTGACGGCCGTGATGAGGGAGCGTGTTAAGGAATCAAAACCAAGGAAGTGCTTGTTTTTCTCAAAGAATTCTGAAATTGCGACTTGCTTCTGGTTTTTTGCCATGCGTTCTGCTGTGCCTGCCATGGGCGTTCACCTCCCCCGGTCCTCCTCCGTCCATTGACGTCGGGCCGACAGATGGTCATCCCGTACTTTGAGGGATTATAATCTCCACAGGCGAAGCGAGATGAAGAAGGCCAAAAAGCGAACACAGAATGCAAATCCGCTAAGCAAACAATTCTGGATTCCAGATGCTGATGTGGCCTGTAAAGGCCGATGCAGCGACGGTTAAGGGGCTGGCGAGGTAGAGTTTACCGGGCCCGCTTCGCCCCTGAAAATTACGGTTGATGGCCGAGACGGTCACCTGATCGGGTGTGATGGAGACTCCCGGGCCAGCTCCGATGCATGCCCCGCACCCCGGGTCGATGAGTTTCACACCGACCTCAAGAAACAGGTCGTGCCAACCCATGCGTTCAGCGAGCGCTTTGACCTGACCTGAACCGTATTGAATGTAGAAATCGACCCCCTCTTTGACCGTAAGCCCCGCCTCCTTGGCGGCTTGACACACCTCGGCGTAGTAAGCGATGTCATCTTCCTTTCCGGCCGTGCACGAGCCACCGTAAGCGATGTCAACGGCCACCGTTCCGATGTCAACGATGTTGGCTCCGTTGGTGGGGTCGCTTGGGATGCCTTCGTCCGGGTTCCCTGGATGGGCGACCATGGGCACAATGGATGAGAGGTCAATGGTGTGGACGCCCCCGTCGTAATGCGCCCCTTCGTCTGGAGCGACCATGCGAGCGCGCTGTACAACCTCATCGAGGTGAGGCTGCGCCTTGAGCATCCATGCCATCAGAGCATCATCGGCTTCGCAGATACCGGTTCGACCCGAGCATTCAGTGGCCATGTTACAGAGCGTTGCTCGTTCATCAATGGAAAGGGAAGCCAGGCCAGGTCCGCCGAATTCCATGCTTCGATTCAACGTTAATTCCTTCCGAGCATGGTCTGCCAAAATAGCGAGAATGATGTCTTTGGCCGTGCAGCCATGGTGCAATTCGCCAACGAGCTCAAAACGAATGGATTCGGGCACCTTGACAAACGTAAATCCTGCACTCACCAAGTTGGCGTATTCGGTGGCCCCGACCCCCCAGGTCAAAGCGTTTGATGCTCCACCCATGCAGGTGTGGGAGTCGGTGGCTTGAATGAAGTCTCCAATCTCAATGAACTCCTCTCGGGCAACTTGGTGGCATATTCCCGGCGAAACACCGTCCACGGCGGAATAATCTCGGACGCCCGTGTGCTGTTGGAACGCCACTTGCAAATCCCGAAGCGTCTGTACCTTATGCATGAATGGCACAAACTTCGGGTTGTGCTGGGCGTAAAGCAGGTGGTCCTCAAACACAGCAAATTTGCCGGGGTTGGGCAGGGTGTAATCGGTTCCGTATTCCTCCTGCAGGAAGGTGTGGACTTGAGCGGTGGTGAACTCGTGAGAGTAGCCGCCTTGCACTTGGGCGATGACGGGGTCGCCAGGTTTGACGCATTGACCGTCTGGCTGACCGACCAAATTTCGACTGATGATGTGCTCAGCCATGGTCATTGGTTGCGGAGCCGTGTCGAGCGGAGCAAGGTCGAGCTCGCCAGCCTTGAGTGCTTTGGCGAAGGGGAACAAGCCGCCGTGCTCAACGATGAGTTGGGTGACCGGGTCGTACTGCCCGGTGAATTCCTCGAGCGGTATGGACGCTCCATTCTGGAGCCGCTCAAGCATGGCGTGGCTTCCCATCAATTGTCCAAGATTGATGTTGTTGCGTTCGTGGATTGGCGCAAAGGATGCGGCAATAACGATGCCAATGCCTGCCCAACGTTCGCACTGGGCAGCGGTCTCTCGGCTGGACCCCGTCCCCTTGCGCTGCCCAGAGACAATCACTTCGAAATTTCCTTCTTTGAGGGCGTTCTCTCGGAACACCCGAAGGCCATTGTGCATGAGGCCCGCATAAGCGTTCTTTGCGATTTCTGCCGGGTCGTGGTCGAAACAGACCCATGCTGGTGTCATCACGTCGGTATTGATGTCGTCGAGGAGATCTTCAACCGTGAGGTCTTCCATTCGCAAATCCAGACCGTCGTAGAGTTGTTGTTTGATGAGGTCCAAATCCTTGGTGAGGAAGAGCACACGCTTCCCCGGGGTCAGGGTGACGTGCTCCGGTGGTTTGTTGCCCCCCATGTTCCCCCCTCAACTCCGTTCAGGGGTCAACCGTTCATAATCGGTTCGGGGGCTGTTTTTTCCGGAGTGGGCGCCTCATGGAGATGCTCGGATTAAATCAAATCATCAACTATAAATACGAATTCCAAAAGGGGTTAAATAGGTTCGCACATCGATGCGAATACGTGTGGGATTACTATGGATGAACAGCAAGTTGAAGATATTGTCAAATGCCCTGAATGCTCGAGCCGCTCGCTCTCCAGAGATGAGACCCGTGGCGAAGTCGTCTGCGACGATTGTGGATTGGTGTTGGAAGACAACGTCATCGACCAAGGTGCTGAATGGCGTGTGTTTTCACCCGAACAAGGCGACCAGCGTGCTCGTACCGGTGCACCGATGACCGTCATGCTTCACGACAAGGGTTTGTCCACGGACATTGACTGGCAAAACAAGGATTACTCCGGGAAGACCATCAACTCCCGTTACCGCTCCCAATTCTACCGCATGCGAAAGTGGCAGAAGCGAAGCCGTGTGAGCAACGCTACCGAGCGCAACCTCGCCATGGCTCTGGCCGAACTTGACCGAATGGCCAGCCGTCTTGAACTCCCGAAATCCGTTCGTGAAGCTGCGGCTGTGAATTACAAGAAAGCCGTGGACAAGCGTTTGATTCGCGGACGGTCCATCGAAGGCGTCGCTGCAGCTTCCCTCTATGCGGCCTGCCGTCAGTGTGGCGTGCCTCGAACCCTCGATGAAATTGGCCAAGCTTCCCGTACCGGCCGCAAGGAAATCGGACGCACGTACCGATTCATGGTCCGAGAACTGAAGATGAAGATCATGCCCACCGGGCCTGAGGATTACATCTCTCGATTTTGTTCGGGGCTGGGTCTTGACGCTGACGTTGAAGCCAAGGCATACGAACTCATCAAAGCCGCCCAGGAAAAAGAACTGACCAGCGGTCGCGGCCCAACCGGCATCGCCGCCTCGATCATCTACATCGCCTCAGTGCTGTGTGGAAAGCGCCGTACGCAGCGTGAAGTGGCTGAAGTCGCCGGTGTGACGGAAGTCACCATTCGAAATCGATACAAGGAACTGATTCAAAACCTCAACATCGAACTCGACATTTGAGTTTACCTTTGTCGACGGTATTTGGAGGTCAACAGCGTGAGCAAGAGCCGAACCAAAATCTCCGATGCAGCGTTTGAACGCGTGGCTACGGGGCTTGTTGAAGCCCTCGAGCGCGGCACGGAAGCATGGCCATTGCCCGAGCCACCGATGTCCGACCCCGATTTTCCTGCGAGACCCCCAACCTCTCCCCACCGTTTGTTCGAGGAAGGACTTGGCATCCTCAACATTGACCGCGGCATGTTCGACCGACACCTCAACACCGTGGTTGACCTCATCGTCCCCCATCGGATGAATTTGAGCGACGACCCGTTTGAAATCCATCAAAAATGGTTGGGCCGAAGAATGGACGATGTCGCTCACCGCCTGTTGTTCCACATCGCTACCGATTGGTTGGCTCAAGCCTTTGACCCGCACGCACCCAACACCGACCGTTGGTGGCTCAGCATCGCTTTGATCAACGGTTTGGCGACCGTTCCTTACGGCCAACCGGTTCACCAAGGCTACCATCTCGTGGAATCGATCGCCTTGGCTGAACGGCCTGGTACTTGGCACACGCAACCCGACGCAGGACCCCAACACATGGACTGGAACGCTCATGCCATTGTGCCTCGCATGTCCAGTACGGTGGTGGCTCATGACCGCGGCGTTGCTGCGGCCCGCTGGCTTCTCGAACGCCTCGAGGACGGTGACCTGGACCGCCGCCTCTTGCTGCTCGAATGGGTGCGCCTCCTGCTGGAGCGAAAACCTCTCATCGAACCACTCGGGCTCAAAGAAATTCTTCTGCGAAGGGCCTCTGATCCGGTTGCTGAGGTCGCCAACAAGGTGACCCTTTGTTTGGCCAAAGCCATCGAAGCCGACCGAGACTTTGGCCATCAACTGGCCTTGCGACTTCACGAACGTGAGGAAACCTTGGTCCAACGGGCGATGGCCGACGTGCTGACCCGTCTCTTCCGGCGTCTCACATGGGACGCCCTCCCGTTCTTGGACGCCATGTTGGCGTCAGAGGACGAAGGGGTCCTCGCTGCTGCCAGTGCCACCGTAGGGGACGTCAAGTACCTCGACAAGGAACAATGGGCCGACCGCCTGAAACAACTTGTTCACCACCCCCTGGCCATCGTTCGCCGAAACCTCGTGCCCAATCTGCGCGAGTACATTGAACACGACCCCACCGATAGCCGAGGCGTCTTTCACGAGCTGTGGAAGGACGGCGATGAGGTGGTCCGCACCCGTTTGCGTGAACTCATGTTGCGAATGGAGGAGGTGGCTCCGCACCATTTTGCTCCACAAATACGAGCCCTTCACGAAGGCGGTGCAGATCTGAAACCGCTGTGGGAACCACTCGCCCTGCGTCGTGCAGAGCGCAGCCAAGCCTGGCAGGCATGGCTGGCTGGAGAAGGTGAACAACCGGCCAGTGAACAGCGTTCTGTTCATGTCTCCCAAATGGAAGCGCCGGAAGATCTTCCTGATGTAAACGATGCCTTGCGTTCATTGGATGAGTGAATTTATTCTTCTTCATCCGCCAACGGTCCGTTGGTGATGAGCCACACATAGAGGCCGTTCATCAAGGCTAAGAAACCGATCAGCGCCACCAAAAGTCCGGCTGGTTCCGGGACCACCCCACCCGTGTCCATCCATCGGATGATTCGGGTGAGAACGAGGCAAGCAAGCCCAAACACCACCACTTGGAGCCACGTTGTTTCCGGTGTTTTCCATCGATTCACGGTTGGCGCAACTCCGACCATGCCAAAGGTGTGGTTGAACCATGCCAGATAGATGAGAACCAAGCCCAATAGGCCGAACACGCCGCGTGTGAACGACGAAGAATCCCACGGCCCAGAGGGGGCGACGGTGGTGAAGGATTGGGCCACAAGAACGGTCCCAGCCACAAGAAGACCAATGGTGCCTTTTCGCTCCATTAAGCAGCGCTGGGACGCCACGCTTGAAAGCCTGTGCCTTCTGTGGAGGGTCATGGACCCGGTTCGGGATGCTGTTTTGATCGCAGCGGGCCTCGGCACGCGGATGTTTCCAGCAAGCGCCTTTTCGTCCAAAGAATCGCTCCCCCTGGTCGACGTTCCTTTGCTTACTCATCTTCTTTTTGAGGCCAAGGAAGCAGGTGTAGACCGAGTTCATATCGTCACCTCGCCGTCAAAATCCTTTGATTCCCTCCTTGAGGACCGACGGGATCTTCACGCCTTACGACCTCATCTGGATGAATCGTTGTTCCATGCCGTTGCTGGCCTTGAAGTCCACGTTCACTTGCAACATCAGCCCAGAGGAGTTGGAAACGCCATTGAAGCAGCGCTTCACGCGGTGGACGGACCGTTTCTCGTGATGCTTGGCGACACCCTCATGATGGACATGCATGCCCCCGTCGATGATTTCACACCCTCCGGGTGCTCCAAGCAGTTGATCGAGGCCTACATGAACACCGGTGAGGCCACGGTAGGGCTGATGGAGGTGGATGAAAGCGTCGTATCGCAGTACGGAATCGTGGCGTTGGAAGGCCAACGCATTCACCACATCGTTGAGAAACCAACGCTTGCCGCAGCCCCCTCTCGATTGGCCTTGTGTGGCCGTTACGTCTTTCCAAAGGAAACGGAGAACCTCCTGCAAACTTACTCCTATGAAGCGCATGGTGATTTGCAAAGCATTGCCTTGCTCCAACACTGGATGGACGACGGAACCCTTCATGGCATCGTGTTCGAAGAGGCGCAGTGGTACGATTCGGGGGCTCCATTGTTGTGGTTGAAAGCCCAAGTGGACCATGCCCTGCGCAGGCCAGATTATCGCGATGAATTCATTGAATGGCTGAGGCATCGGCTCGTAGATTAACGCTGACCCGGCTTCCAAAATGTCAGCGGTTCGGGAAGTTCCCCCGAGGCATGACGAGCTGCCAAATGGTCCGCTCGCTCGTTCCATCGATGGCCCCGATGAGCCTTCACGTGGGACCATGACAGTTCGCGTAAAGCGGCGACTTCGCTCCACAACGTTTGCACGTGGGCCACCAATGCTCGGTTCTTCTTGGCTTTCCAAACTCCACTCGCGAGGTTTCCCGCATAGGTTGAGTCCGCTCGAATCATGGCAGGCGCCTCCCCTCCCTCAACCAGAAGCCACCGTAGAGCCGCTGCAAAACCACTCAATTCAGCGGTGTTGTTGGAACCCACCTCTGCGCCAAGAAAACCCTCTTGGTTGGGAGAAGTGATGACGGAGCCTGCCTCTTCATAGTGCAGTTCGCCGGACCCTTTTCCGAGGCCAGAGTCCCCAACGACCACGACCAACCCCCAAGAGGCGGGCGTTGAAGCGTCAACGTTTTGATTGCCAAGGCATGAACCGTCGACGTAGAGTGTCCACGCCGCGACATCATCCATGGACTCACTCGCCAATTTCCGCTTTGTAGGCGGCGGCGTCCATCAAGCCGGAAACAGCCTCAGGATTTTCCAAGGTCATTTTTACGATCCACCCTTCATCGTAGGGTGAGGAATTCATCAGTTCAGGGGCGTCTTCAAGCTCCATGTTGACGGCGGTGATGGTGCCGGCAAGGGGGGCAAAGATGGGAGATGCGGACTTCACCGATTCAACCACCGCAAATTCACCCATGTCGCCCACTTCATCGCCTTCTTCTGGAAGTTCGATGTACACGATGTCGGTCAACATGTCTTGGGCGTGGTCGGTGATGCCAATGGTGACGGTTTCTCCTTCAACTCGCATCCATTCATGTTCTTTGGTGTAATACAATCCTTCGGGGACATCGCTCATGGTCTCGCCTCTGCATCAAACGAGGTGGCGAATACACATCAACCCTACGATGCATCGGTCATGCTTCTTCGCCGAGATCTTCTGTGAGGACTTTCGCCTCCATTTCGGCCCATTTGGCCGTCACATCCTCGGAGCGGTGGACTTCTTCGATGTCTGAACGAACGCGCTTGGCCATGGCCTCTTCAGTTTCGTGACTGAACCAGCGTGCCAGTGGTCCAGTGCCGTTTCCGAGCATCCATCCGAGAACAAAACAACCAACCGCCAACACGATGAAGACTTCCAATGCGAGGTACGTTGAGCCAAAGGCACGTCCTGATTGCAAACCAAACCCAACCCCGATGAAAAGGCCCACGCCCGTCCCGTAGAGGAGGCGCTCAACGGCAACACTCGGAGGGTGCATACCACGCCCAAGCAAGTTGGCCACATCAAAGAACCGATGCAGGACTCCCCGCTCAGTAGGTTTCCCGCATGAGTTTGTGAATCTTGTACGGCAACAGGGCTCGGTTGACAGGTGTGACTTCGAGAATTCGCCCGTCGTCTCGGCGACGGATGTCTTGAAGCAATGGATGGCGACTTTTCTTGTGCAGCGTAAGCAAGGTTGGCATATCGACTTCAAGAGCGCTACGTACGGCTTGAACGAACGCTTCGGATTCAACCGAGAATTTCCCAATTTCGTCAATGACCAACACTTCGCAATGGTGTTGAGCATAATCGATGGCCGGTATCGCCACTCGGTTGAGCTCTTCCACATCGATGCCGTAGCCAAGCACCCGCAGACGGGAATCGATCTTTTTGTGGGCGATGGTGCCTTCTTCTCCCGAAACAATGTCGATGACCTTGTAACCCATCCGCTCGCCGTCTTCAAGCAAGGGTTCGGTTCGCAAGCCGCCCAAAATGGGCGTCTCTGTGGAACCCCCTCGCATGGTAATCTCTCGCTTCCTTTCGTCGAGCAGCATATCGAGGACCTTTTCCATCACAGCCGATTTTCCACTGCGTGGCAAGCCAGTGATGCCTATCTTTGGATGAACACCCATTGTCAATTCATCTCCCAAAGAGTGCGCATATGGTCCTAATGAGGCAGTTGCTATAAATTATCGTGTCCAAAATGCGGGAATTCGGAAATCAATCCCACACTTTTCTCCGTTCAGCGGACGAGATTGCTGAATTGTGGAAAGGTGTCAGGCAGTTCAACGGGCAACATTTCCAATTCGTAATTGTTGACGTTGTTGTTGGCTGCCCAAGCTCGGGCCCACTCGTCGAGATCATTGTTGTTCAGATGATTGCAAAGCCACTCCAACCCCGTTTCGATATTGGCGTGTTCTTGCGTTAATCGTGTCTGGATATCGTCGTGAAGTTCAATGTGGTTCACGCTGTTCCCAAGAACACTCCCCTCGGGAATAACGGCCCAGCGCAGGCGCCGTTCTTGATGAGCATTGACGATGGCTTGACAAGCGAGTCGAGGGCCGTAGGAGGGGTGATCATCGCCCACCCACATGGCAAGTTGGCGTTCACTGGCACGGGAGGGGATGTCGGTTCGGAAGGCCGGATGGCGAATGAACACTTTTCCTTCTTCGCTTTCGGAGAAGTGCACGCCCCGGATGAAAGGACGGCTGCGCTTGCCTTTGACCCAAGTTTCGATGCTCTGGGCATGAGAGGTCTGATCGATTTCACCCACACGCACGCGAACTTGGCGTTCGTTGGTGGTCAACGGATGTTCCTCATCGCTTAAGCGTGGGAGTTTGGCCAGCCGGTCAAGCACCTCAAGGGTGTAGGTGCGCTCAACCCGATCCCGAGGAAGGCGAGGCACGGCCCAGGTGTCACGGGCCCATCCAGTCCATTGGTCTTCTTTGAGTTCAAACACAGGGACGCGGGACGACAAACCATCGCCTTCTCGGCGCAGGTCTGCCCGGGTAATGGGGCCTTGGAGTTTGAGCACGGGGGCTTCACCGTTCGCGGTGATTCCGAGGACAACCACGCCTTGGGTCATTCCTGGGAAGAGAAGATTGGCCTCTTCAATGGCCCAAGCATGGGTCCAGCCGTGGTGTTTCACAAGCAATTCCCGCAGTGGGTGCGAGGATTGTTCTCGGAGGAGGCTGTCAGGTGCAACGATGCGCAACCGTCCCCCTTCATTCAAGATCTGCAGGCTGCGCTCGATGAACAAACGGTAGAGGTTGACGTTTCCACGCATGGTGGAGAAACGCGGTTCGCCGTTGTCGGTGAGGCTTCGGAGTTGTTCACCCAATTCCTTCCGGAGTTGACTGCCGTCCTCCATGCCACGGAAACGGTCCTTTATTCGCAGCCACGGCGGGTTGGTCAACACCAGTTCGGGAGGTTGTTCCCATGGCCAGTCGCCTTGCAGAGCGTCTCCTTGGCGAACACCAGCATCAAGCAAGGCTTCCATTTCCTTACGAGAAATTTTCCCTGGCGTTTCGGGTCCAAAACTGACGAGTTCATGGCGAATGGATTCCAACAGGAGGCGCGTCTTGGTGCTCTTTACAACCAAAGGATTGACGTCCAGAAGTTGAATGTTTGAGAACAAACGACGAGTGTCATTCTTGCGCAGTTCAAGGTCCGCGTCTTCGTGAGCATCGGCATGACGTCGGATGAGGCGCGCATGGAACAACCCTCCTCCTGCCGCCGTGTCGGCAACCGGCAACGGTATACCACTCAACGTACGCTTGTTGGCATCGACGGCTTGTTGTTCAGCTTCATCGTCCACCTCACTGTCTTGGGTTGCCTTTGGCAAATTGAGTTGCTCAACGTGCTGTCGGAAGCCAGGAGGGAGGTTGCTGATGAGAAAATTGGACTGCTGAACAGGCTTTTTTGGGTTCGCCATATTGTCCTTCATTTCAGAACAAATGACCGCGTCCGCCAAGCGGGGTGGAGTGGGGTGGGCGCCTCGTGGGGAGCGACCATCGGACTCAGCGTCATGCCGAGCGAGAAGGTGGTCAAGCACATGGCCTGGGTCAGTCAAAAGGTTGGCTGGTAGAGTTGGCCAGTCTTCGGGGAGCAACGCGGCAATGGGCTGGAAGGTTTTGAGGGATTTTTCCCATGTGGTGAGCCAAATCTCAATTTGTTGTTCGCGGTTGTCAAGGCATCGGTCCAATCGTGCATACCATCCACTAACCCCGTTTTGCAATGTCCCCACCAAACCGACGGGACGGCTTTCTCTCTTTGAAGATGTCTCTCAACGAGAAGATGAAAAACGCCCGTTACTCGGCCAAAAAAACACTGGCTTGTTCAAACCAATGCCACCCTTCCTTCACCCAATCAAGCAACTGCGAGAGTTGTTTCGGGCTGACGTCTGCCGCTTTGGCAATCTTTCGGAGGGCCGTCAATTCCTTGCGATCGTAATCTCCGTCCACCGCCGCCACCAAAGCAGCGTCCCTGAGGATGAGTTGAGCAAAGGTTGAGTCAAGGTCGGCCAAGGATTGCTCAAGTGGGATGGGTTGTTCAAATCCTCCACGTACGGTGATCCTTGATTCGGGGTGAATCATGGCCCGACCCATCATGGCTTCGATCATGGCGATTTCCTCACGGACCAATTCCCCATCCGCTGCTGCAATGAACACCAAAATCTCGGCATACCGAACGCGTTCTTGCGGAGAACGATGGATCAACCCATCGGGAAACATAGGACCTCATTCCTCAAGCGCGTCAAGAAGTTCGTAGCCGTCCTTCATCCATTTGTAACCCTTCACGGTCCAGTTGAGGAGTTGTTCCACCGCATCCTCTCGGAGGCCCAAATGCTCGGAGATGTCCTCGAGGGCATCCCGTTCATCTTCGTCGACGGTGCCGTCGGCAGCCGCCATCATCACGGCGTCTCGCAGGGCCAGTCGGCCTGCTTCTCCAGACAGGTCTTCCAAACACTCCTCGAGGCTTGGAGGATTCTTCAAAGCAGCACGAATCGACTCGCGTTGCCCTGGCGAAAGCAGAGCCGTGCCGAGGCGTTGTTCAAACATGGCCATTTCATCAACGGTGAGCTCGTTGTCAATTCGTGCCATGAAGGCCAGCAGGCGCGCATAAGCAAACCGCTCTTCTCGGGGGAGTTTGTGAACTGTGTCGGGTAGCATTACTGACGGTTTGCGCGCTTCTTCCCAATGAACCCAACGGACAAAACCCCCCTGCAGACCCCAATCTTGAAACCCGCCTCAACACTCCGAAGCCCATGGTTCAGGGGGATGATTCACCGGTCGTTGTTTGGACCAACCGTGGCTGCGGTGCCTGTGTTCAAGCCAAACGCTTGCTCGATTCGAAACGGGTCACTTACAAGGAACGGCGCCTGAAAAACACCCCTGAGGTCCAACGCGCTTTTGCTCGGGCGACGGGCGGAGCCCGCACTGTCCCTCAAATCATTGTGGGCGGTCGGTCGGTTGGAGGGTTTGATGATTTGCTCAACCTTGACCGTTCAGGTGAACTCGACGTCTTGCTGGGCCGGGCACAACCTTCTGAAAAGCCAAGCCTCTGGAACCGACTGAAAAACGCGCTCCATCGCTGAAGGAACGTTGAACAAGCGTTCATAGGGCGAAACCCTTTGCTTTGGGCATGGACCCCAGCGTGAACGTCCTCGGCACTGAACTCGAACCTTGTTCACGAGACCCGATGACGGGGTGGTATCGGGACGGTTGCTGCAACACGGACGACCAAGACCATGGCTCACACACCGTTTGCTGCGTGCTCAACGACGATTTCCTTCACTTCGCCCGAGACATGGGCAACGACCTCATCACGCCTGCGCCCAGGTTCAATTTTCCTGGGTTGAAAGCGGGGGACTCATGGTGTGTATGCGCCCGCACATGGCTGCTCGCCGTCAACGCTGGAAAGGCCTGCCCGGTGGATTTGGAAGCGACCCATCAACGGGCTCTGGATGTCATTCCGCTTGATGTTCTTGAGACCCATGCTTTGTAGGCGAATACTGGAACACAAACAAGCGCATCATCAGCCAAACAATCACGCCCCAAGCGAGCAGATTCAGAAGCCCCAGGAGGCGGACATCGATCGTGTAGGTGTCGGAAAGCCAACCGATGGTGATGCTTGACCCGACCAAACTCGATACGTACACCGGAACTGCGGTGGAAAGGGTCCATGCGACTGGTTTTCGGTCGTCAAATGTAAACCACCGATGGACAAAATGGGCGAGGACGCCGGTGACTCCCCAACAAACTCCCCAAAGGATTCGTACATCAGCATCGGCCAACATCAGCATCAGACCCGCCCAACACACATAGAAGAGAAAACTGTTGAATCCCCCAGCGATGCTGAATCGAATTATCGACCCTCGAGGCACGCGCTGGTCGAGCCAAGCCAAGGCGTCAGTCGTCATTGGTCACCACATCACTGGGTTTCCCAGTTAGCATAGCTCGCAGCGACTCATTGTCGGTCTGCATGGCGTCCATGATGGCGTATTTCACACCCAACTCACCAGCGAGAACACCGAGGGCAGAACTGTCCTTGGGGAGGCATTTTCCTCCAAACCCTCGGCGTAGACCGAAGATTGGGTCGAGGTGCGATGGACCGATGGGCTGCGCTTGGTCAGCGGTGATGATGTCCCGAATGGCGTACCAGTCCTCACCCATTCCTTGGCAAATATCGTACATTTGGTTGGCAAAGGTAACTTTGAGTGCATAGAAGGTGTTCTTGGTGTATTTCACCAACTCCGCCTGTGTCGGCGTGACTTGGAACAGTTGCTCTTTGCGCAGAACACCGGCTTCCTTGTGCTGCTGGAACACGGTTTCTGCCACCTCTTTGTGGTGCGTTCCAACAACCAGGATGTCTTGGTTGGCAAAATCCTCGAGGCGCTGACGCTCAACCAAAAATTCAGGAGAATAGGCAATCTTGAGATGGCTGTACCGCTCATGATAGAGTTGCGTGGTTCCAGGCACAACGGTGCTTTTGATCACGGCGGTAAACCCTTCTGGTAAGGCGTCGAGCACCTCTTCAACAATGCGAGTATCACACGCACCCGTTTCGGGATGGGGCGGGGTGGGGACGGCGATGTAGGCCATGTCCACGTTGTCGATCACTTGGTTCAGTACAGTCCCTCTTGCAGGGTCGTGAACAAACAATTCGTGGGCATGGGCAAAACAATGTTCAATGGCTCCTCCAACCATGCCCGCTCCAATGATTCCGATTTTCATGTTCAATGCTCCAGTTCAACGGTGGGGGGTTGGGTCTAATTTTCCATCCTTCGCCATTTGCGATGCTTGCAGAAGGGCCTCGGGCGTTCCGCAATCGACCCATGTTTCCGTTCCCACAGAAAGGACCTCGGCCAGTCCAGCTTTGACGTAGATTCGCGTGATGTCTGAAATGGAAAAAGCATCGCCGTGCTGGGCAACAGCCCTGTCGAGATGGTTCCAGAAATGCTCGCCAAACATGTAAATTCCTCCAATGGCTAAATTGGAGGGCGGATTGGCTGGTTTTTCAACGATATCACAAATCGAACCTTCTC
>MDSY01067661.1_pt1 | contig 18298 bp, 14 predicted proteins | sample 811131 | NCBI WGS metagenome assembly MDSY01 (sample SAMN05326643, study PRJNA326480) | marine metagenome | isolation source: seawater | place: Atlantic Ocean: South West | collected 2010
GCATGTTATCAATTGGATATCCTGCAAGAACACCATTATTCATTGCATCTTTAAAACCTTTTTCAACAGATGGAATATATTCTTTAGGAATGTTTCCACCCTTAATCTTATTAGTAAATATAAGACCTGGTTTTTCAGCATCTCCAGGTTCAATAGTAAATACGATATCTGCGAATTTACCTCTTCCTCCAGATTGTTTTTTATAAACTTCTCTATGTTCAGCAGATGTGCTAATTGCTTCTTTGTAAGCAACCTGTGGAGCACCTTGGTTACATTCGACTTTAAATTCTCTTCTTAAACGATCTAATATAATGTCCAGATGTAATTCCCCCATACCAGAAATAATAGTCTGACCAGAGTCTTCGTCTGTTTTTACTCTAAAAGTTGGATCTTCTTCCACTAATTTTGACAGAGCTAAACCCAATTTATCAACATCTACCTGAGTCTTAGGCTCAATTGCCAAACCAATAACTGGCTCTGGAAAGTCCATTGATTCTAAAATTATATGCTTTTTCTCATCGCAAAGAGTATCCCCAGTTTTAATATCTTTAAATCCAACTAATGCTCCAATATCACCTGCATCTAAAGATGGAATTTGTTTTTGCTTATTAGCATGCATCTGAAAAATTCTCGAAATTCTTTCTTTTTTAGTTGTTCTGGTATTATATATATATGATCCAGAATCTAATTTACCTGAATATGCTCTTGTGAAACAAAGCCTTCCCACAAACGGATCTGTTGCAATTTTGAAGGCTAATGAACTAAAGGGCTCATTAACAGATGGCAGTCTAGATATTTCTTCACCAGTATATGGGTCAGTCCCAGTAATAGCCTCTATATCCATAGGAGAAGGGAGAATTTCCATTACCATATCCAACATAGTTTGAACACCCTTGTTTTTAAAAGCAGAACCACACATCATGGGAACAACTTTACCAGCTATAGTTGCTTCTCTTAAAGCATCAAGTATTTCTCTTTCTGTTAGAGAATTTTCATCTTCAAAATATTTTTCTAATAAATTATCATCAAATTCAGCAACAGCCTCTAATAATTCACCTCTTAAAGCCCTTGCTTCATCGATAATATCTGATGGAATTTCAATTTCTTTGAACGTCATACCCATATCATCCTCATTCCACACAATCCCTTTGAAATTTATTAAATCAACAACTCCCTTAAAATCATCTTCTGAACCAATGTTGATTTGAAGTGGGAGAGCGTGACTTCCTAACATTTCTTTAACCTGTTTGCAAACATTTATGAAATCAGCACCTTGACGATCCATCTTGTTAACAAATCCAATTCTAGGGACATTATAATTATTAGCTAACCTCCAGTTTGTTTCAGATTGTGGCTCAACACCATCTACAGCACTAAATAGAAACACTAAACCATCCAAAACCCTCAAGGATCTATTAACTTCAACCGTGAAATCGACATGACCAGGTGTGTCAATTATATTAACATGGTAATCTTGTTCCCTGTAATTCCAATTAAGTGTGGTTGCAGCTGAAGTTATAGTGATACCTCTTTCTTGTTCTTGCTCCATCCAATCCATTGTAGCAGCACCATCGTGTACTTCTCCAATTTTATGACTTACCCCACCATAATATAGAATTCTTTCCGTTGTAGTAGTCTTTCCAGCATCTATGTGTGCTGCAATTCCTATGTTTCTTGTATATTTTAAATCTCTTGCCATGTTTATTAAAACCTGAAATGTGAAAATGCTTTATTGGCTTCTGCCATTCTGTGAACGTCTTCTTTTTTCTTAAAAGCAGCTCCTTCTTCTTTAAATGCAGCAAGAATCTCTCCTGCTAATTTTTCACTCATAGTTTTTTCGTTTCTTTTCTGCGAAAAACCGATTAACCATTTTATTGCTAAAGATCTTTTTCTGCTATCTCTTACTGGAGTTGGAATTTGGAATGTTGCACCTCCTACTCTTCTACTTTTAACTTCAACCGCTGGAGTAATATTTGCTACTGCTTTTTTCCATATTTCTAAACCGTCTTCCGAAGATTTTTCAGAAACTATAGCTATAGAATCGTAAAAAATATTGAATGCAATATTTTTCTTACCATCAACCATAAGGCTATTTACAAATTTAGTTACTTCAGTATCTTTAAACTTGGGGTCTGGTAAAATAATATGCTTTTTTGCTGTTCTTCTTCTCATCTAATGCTTATTTCTTTTTAACTTTTTTTGTGCCATACTTTGATCTTCTTTGTGATCTTCCCTCTACGCCTGCTGTATCTAAAGCTCCTCTTACAATATGATATCTAACACCTGGTAAATCTTTAACTCTTCCTCCTCGTACTAAAACAATGCTATGTTCTTGTAAATTGTGACCTTCACCGCCGATATAGGCATTTACTTCTTTTCCGTTTGTAAGTCTAACTCTCGCAACTTTTCTCATTGCAGAATTTGGCTTTTTTGGAGTAGTTGTGTATACTCTAACACATACGCCCCTCCTCTGTGGACAAGAATTTAATGCAATAGATTTACTAACTTTGATTTTAGTTTGTCTACCCTTTCTTACTAACTGCTGTATCGTTGGCATTTTTATTTTATTTATTGATTTTTCGGCTTGCAAAGGTATGAGAATATCTTAAAAATCCAATACATGATCAATTATTTTTAAAATGTTTATTTACTGAGGGGTATTTATTATTTATTTAATGTCTTGATATAGCTAAAATTATTGTTGTTTTACAAAATAAATAATTATTAATTTTTCAATTAGAATTTGAACAACAAAAATGGACGTACTTCAAGGACTAAATAAATCTCAAACTGAAGCAACAAAAGTAATTAATGGCCCAATAATGGTAATTGCCGGTGCTGGATCTGGCAAAACAAAGGTCTTGACACACAGAATTGCTTATTTAATTGAAAATGGAATTAACCCATTTAATATTCTTTCTCTAACCTTTACAAACAAGGCTGCACAAGAAATGAAAGAGCGAATCTCAACAATGGTTGGGGCGGAAAACTCTAGAAATATTTGGATGGGCACCTTTCATTCTGTTTTTGCAAGAATACTAAGGGTAGAACACGAAAAAATAGGATTCCCTTCTAATTTTACAATTTATGATACCCAAGATGCTAAAAGTTTAATTAAAACAATAGTAAAAGAAAAGAAATTAGACGACAAACTTTACAAACCTAGTATTATATACAATAGAATTTCAGCTGCAAAAAACAGTTTGATTGGCCCTGAAAACTACATAAATGATAGTGAAATAAAATCAACTGATCGGTCAACTGGAAGACCACAAATTGGCGATATCTATATGACATACAGTCAAAGGTGTTTTAGAGCTTCCGCTATGGACTTTGATGATTTATTATTTAAAACAAATGTTTTAATAAAACAAAATCCTGAAGTACTGTATAAATATCAAGATAAGTTCAAATATATTCTTGTAGATGAATATCAAGACACCAACCATGCACAGTATTTAATAATAAAATCTCTAGCAGCACGCTTTGAAAATATTTGTGTTGTGGGAGATGACGCTCAGTCTATATATTCCTTTAGAGGTGCAAATATTAAAAACATATTAAATTTTAGAAAAGATTACCCGGACTACCAATTATTTAAATTGGAACAAAATTACAGATCTACTAAAAATATTGTAGAGGCTGCCAATAGCATTATAAGAATAAATAAAGATCAAATAAAAAAAAATGTATGGACACAAAACGATACAGGAAGTAAAATAAAAATAGTAAAAAGTTTTTCGGACAATGAAGAAGGAAAAGTTGTTGCTAACAGTATTTTTGATATTTCAGTTTCGCAAAGCAGTTCATATAAAAATTTTGCTATTCTTTATAGAACTAATGCACAATCAAGATCTTTTGAAGAAGCTTTAAGAAAATTAAACATCCCTTACAAAATTTTTGGCGGCTTATCTTTCTATCAAAGAAAAGAAATTAAAGATTTATTAGCCTATTACAGATTGTCAGCTAATTTAAATGACGAAGAAGCTCTTAAAAGAATCATAAATTACCCTAAAAGAGGAATTGGTCTTACAACTATAAATAAAGCAATAACGTGTGCCAACCAGAGAGATGTTTCTCTTTGGGTGGTTTTAAAAGATCCTAACCAATTTGGATTTGAAGTGAATAGTGGGACTAGAAGCAAACTAGATCAATTTACCTCTATGATCTTAAACTACAACTCACGATTAAATAAATCTGACGCATACGAGCTTGCTCTAGAAATAGCTAAAAACACAGGATTAATTAGGGATTTAAGTTCTGATAGGACACCAGAAGGAATTGTTAGATTTGAAAATGTCCAAGAACTCTTAAACGGAATTCAAGAATTCTCAAAAAACTCGGAGGATGAAACCCTTGTTGCACTAGGTGATTTTCTAATTGATGTTGCATTACTAACAGACGCAGATAAGGGTCAAGAAGATGATATTAATAAAGTTTCATTAATGACTATCCATGCTGCTAAAGGACTAGAATTTTCTAACATACATGTTGTTGGCATGGAAGAAGATTTATTCCCTTCTATGATGGCGAAAAATTCACAATCTGATTTAGAGGAAGAAAGAAGGTTGTTTTATGTAGCAGTTACTAGAGCAAAAGCCAACTTAACTTTATCCTACGCTGTTAGCAGGTTCAGATGGGGGAATTTGATACAGTGTGAGCCAAGTAGATTTCTAGAAGAATTAGACCCAAAATATATTGAACATACTTTCTCAAGAAAAAAATCTTCTGAGACTTATCAAAAGAGTTTTTCAAATTCAGCATCACAACCTTTAAAAAATAAATTTAGCAAGCCATTGGCCCACCTTAAAAAAGTAAGTAATAATGACAATACTGCTAACTATAATAACGAAAAAGATATTTTAAAAATAAAAATTGGAGATCAAGTTGTCCATGAAAGATTTGGAAAAGGAAAAGTAGTCGAACTAAATGGTGATTTTCCCAATACTAAAGCTACAGTTTTTTTCCCTAGCGCAGGACAAAAACAATTATTATTAAAATTTGCCAAACTTCAATTGATTTAAAATTGATTGTAATATTCCTTTAAATTACTACATTTGAAACAGAATTTCACACAATTTTATTATGAGGTCAACACTAGACTTGGGATACAACACAGATATGGAAAAAATAGCAATACCTGAATATGGAAGGAATGTTCATAAAATGGTGGAACATGCCGTTAAAATTCAGGACAAAGACGAGAGACAAAAATGTGTAAATGTTATTGTAAAAGTTATGGATTTAATAAATCCAAATACAAAAAACAACAATAATATTGAGGAACATGCTCAAAAACTATGGGCCCATCTTCATATTATAGCAAATTTTGAACTTGACGTAGAATCGCCTTACAAAAAACCAGAAAAAGAACTGTATCAATCAAAACCAGAAGAAGTACCCTATCCAAGTAATGCTATAAAATTTAAACATTATGGGAAAATAATGGAAGATATGGTGAAAGCAGCCACAGAACTTAAAGAAAGTGAAGACAAAGAAAAATTGGTAAAACATATTGCAAATCTTCTAAAAACATCTTATCTCCAGTGGAACAGAGATTCTGTAAGCGACGGTTTGATCATCAAACAATTAGAAGATCTTTCAAATGGAAAACTAACTATTTCAGCGGAAAAACTTAGAGATACTGATGATATTCTGAAGGCATTCAAGAAAAAGAAAACAACAAACAGTAAAAGTTATCCAAAAAATAAAAATAGAAGAAAGTACAATGGGAGCTTTTGAAATAATTGGTGGCAAAAAACTTAAAGGAGAGATAACTCCACAGGGAGCAAAGAACGAGGCTCTTCAGGTTATAAATGCAGTCTTATTAACCGAAAAAGAAGTTATTATTAACAATATCCCTGATATAATTGATGTTAATAAACTTATTGATTTACTTTCAACTTTAGGAGTTAAAATAAAAAAACTTGGGAAAGGTTCTTACAGCTTTACAGCGGATAAAGTGGATGTCGATATAATGACTTCTGATGAATTTAAAAAGAAAGGTGCAAGTCTTAGAGGATCTATCATGGTTGTTGGGCCGCTATTAGCTAGATTTGGTAAAGGTTATATTCCAAAACCAGGAGGAGATAAAATTGGCAGAAGAAGGTTAGATACTCATTTTTTAGGATTTCAAAACCTTGGTGCAGAATTTGACTACGACAAGGATACCAATTTCTATAAAGCTCACTCTCCAAATGGCCTTAAAGGCACTTATATGCTTCTTGATGAAGCCTCTGTGACTGGAACAGCAAACATTGTTATGGCAGCTGTTTTAGCAAAAGGTGAGACAACGATTTATAATGCTGCTTGCGAACCATATATTCAACAACTTTGCGAAATGCTCAATAGTATGGGAGCTAATATAACTGGCCTTGGTTCCAATAAAATTATAATTAATGGTGTTGAAAAACTAAATGGATGTTCTCACACGATTCTTCCTGACATGATTGAAATTGGGAGTTTTATTGGCTTGGCGGCTATGACACAGTCAGAAATACTGATTAAAGATGTTGCATATGAAAAACTAGGAATGATTCCTAATGTCTTTAGAAAACTAGGAATTAAGCTGAAACGAATAGGAGACGATATATTTATTCCTTCGCAAGAAAAATACGAAATAGAATCTTTTATTGATGGATCTATTATGACAATATCAGATGCTCCATGGCCAGGATTCACACCGGATTTACTAAGTATAATACTTGTAACTGCAACTCAAGCAAAAGGCAGTGTTTTAGTTCACCAAAAAATGTTTGAAAGTAGATTGTTTTTTGTAGACAAATTAATTGATATGGGAGCGCAAATTATATTATGTGATCCACATAGAGCTACAATAATTGGATTGGATAGAAAAGTATCTCTCAGAGGAATTAAAATGACTTCGCCTGACATTAGAGCTGGAGTTTCACTTTTAATAGCAGCTTTATCCGCTGAAGGTAAAAGTACAATCTTAAATATTGAACAAATTGACAGGGGATATGAAAATATTGAAGAGCGATTACTTAATATTGGAGCCCAGATAAAGAGAATTAGTTAATTTAATAATCTATTTTGATAAATATGAATACTTTAAAATTTATAATTCTATGCATTATTATCAGCATTGGAAACATTGAAGCTCAGACTACTGAAACAGTTAATGTTGGTATAAATATTGGTGATATTGCACCAAACTTAAATTTTCTAGACCCTGATGGAAACAAAATTGAATTATCTTCTTTAAGAGGAAACATTGTTTTAATTGACTTTTGGGCTTCATGGTGTGGACCATGCAGAAGAGAAAATCCTAATATAGTTGCTGCTTACAATAAATATTCAAAAAGCAAATTTAAAGATGCGAAAGGCTTTAAAATTTACAGTGTTTCTTTGGATAAAAATAAGGCTGCATGGAAAAATGCAATTTTAAAAGATAATTTGGGTTGGGAAGAACATGTTAGCGACCTTAAAGGCTGGGCAAGCGAGGCCGCCAGTGCATATTCTGTAAGAGGGATTCCTTACAATTATTTGATAGATGTAGATGGGAGAATAATATCTAAAAACCTGAGAGGAATTGCATTACATCAACAATTAGATAAGTTGGTAAAATCACTTTAGTATAATCATACACTATTAGTTCAACATCGAATATGACACTTTGTCGTATTTTAAATTTGGTTCATAATTTGCATTAGGGATAAAAACATTCACCAAAATGAAGTCAAAAAAAAAGACAAAGATAAAAGAAGAATCAAAAAAAGAAACTAAGGTAGATTCAACCATAGAGGCTTCTGTTGAGAGCATTATAAAAGAAATTAATATAGATTTCAAGGATAAATACGTTAGATTATACTCAGAATTTGAGAACTACAGAAAAAGAACTGCAAGAGAAAAAATAGATATTATTACCAACGCAAGTGAAAATGTTTTGAAAGAAATTATTCCAATTTTAGATGATTTTGAAAGAGCAATTATTAATAATGAAAACGTGGAAGAAATATCTACTGTAAAAGAAGGTTTTGAGTTGATACACAATAAAATAAATAAAACCTTAACAAATCAAGGTTTAAAACCTATGGATTCAATAGGTAAAAGTTTTGACCCAGACATACATGAAGCTATTACTAAAATACCTGCTACAAAAAATAAAATGAAAGGAAAAGTTATGGATGTGATTGAAAAGGGATATACCTTAAACGAAAAGGTAATAAGATTTGCAAAAGTAGTAGTAGGAGAATAAATAGCTTTAAAATGAGTAAAAAAGATTATTACGAAACATTAAACCTTTCTAAAAATTCATCTGAAAGTGAAATAAAAAAAGCTTACAGAAAGTTAGCTATAAAATTCCACCCTGATAAAAACCCAGGAAATAGCGCAGCTGAGCAAAATTTTAAAGAGGCAGCAGAAGCATATGAAGTTTTAAGTAATCCACAAAAAAGACAACAATATGACCAATTTGGCCATGCTGCATTTGAAGGAGGTCAGGGATTTGGTGGCAGTGGCGGGGGAATGTCTATGGATGATATCTTTGATCATTTTGGAGATATTTTTGGTTCTTCCTTTGGCGGAGGTGGTGGATTTGGCCGTGGAGGCGGTGGAAAAAGAGTTCGAAAAGGTTCTAATCTTAGAGTTAAATTAAGGCTTTCTTTAGGAGATATAGTAAATGGTGTTCAAAAGAAAATAAAGGTAAATAAGTTAGTTGCTGCAAGTGGTGTTGAATTCACAAGCTGTTCTAGTTGCAGAGGAACTGGTCAAGTTACCAGAGTTACCAATACTATTCTTGGCGCGATGCAGACAGCATCAACGTGTCCAAATTGCAAAGGATCTGGACAAATGATTTCCAAAAGACCAGCTGGTGTTGACGCAACTGGTTTAGAAAAAAAAGAAACTATAATTGAAATAGAAATTCCTGCAGGAGTGGAAGAGGGAATGCAGTTAAGCATGCAAGGAAAAGGTAATGAGGCCCCAGGTGGAGGAGTTGCTGGCGATTTAATTATTGCGATTGAAGAAATAGAACACGAACACTTAGTAAGAAACGGAAGCGATTTGCTATACCAACTTGGAATTACATTTTCAGATGCAGTAATTGGAAAAACTATTGAAATTCCAATGGTTAGCGGAAAAGCAAAGATTAAAATTCCCCCAGGAACACAAAGTGGGAAAAATTTGAGATTAAGGTCTAAAGGAATTCCAGATGTAAATGGGTATGGAAGAGGAGATATGATAGTGAATATTCAAGTATTTACACCTCAAAAAATTTCAAAAGAAGAAAAAGAATTATTGCTAAAATTAAATGAAAGTGATAACTTCAAACCTAAAATAAATCAAACCAAAAACTTTTTTGACCGAATGAAAAATCGTTTTGCTTGATTTTTAAAATAAATGTCTTCAAAAAATATAATTGAAATTGAGGGACTTCACAAATCCTATTCTGACCACAAAGCATTAGATAATATAAACCTTACAATTGGTGAATCCAAAATTTTTGGACTACTAGGTCCAAATGGTGCTGGTAAGACTACATTAATTAGAATAATAAACCAAATACTAGAACCAGATCAAGGAGTTGTTAAATTTGCTGGTGAACATTTATCAAGAAAACATATTCATTCCATTGGTTATCTTCCAGAAGAAAGAGGGTTGTATAAAAAGATGAAAGTTGGTGAACAAGTTCTATATCTTGCTCAACTTAAAGGACTTTCAAAAAAAGATGCAAAACAAAAATTAAGTTTTTGGTTTGAGAAACTTGGTGCAGGTAATTGGTGGAACAAAAAAGTGGAAGATCTTTCCAAAGGAATGGCCCAAAAAATTCAATTTATTACTACAGTATTACACGAACCTAAAGTTTTAATATTAGATGAGCCATTGAGTGGATTAGACCCTGTTAACAGCCTTTTAATAAAAAATGAAATATTAGAGCTAAAGAAAAATAATACAAGTATTATTTTGTCAACCCATGACATGAATTCCGTTGAAGAAATTTGCGATGATGTTGCCATTATTAATCATTCTAAAAAAATATTACAAGGAAGTGTTAATGAAATAAAAAAAAATTATGAAGAAAATTTATGGTCCATATCTTATCGTGGCAACCAAATGAACTTTACCAATGCTGTTTGGGGAGGATGGGAACTTGTAAATCACATAACTTTAAATGAAAATATTAATAAAGCAGAAATAAAATTACTTGATAATTTTACTGTTAATAAATTTATAAAAGGGATAGTTGATCACGTTGAAATTTTAGAAATTAATAAGAAAATCCCTAGCATCAAAGAGGTTTTTATAAAAGCAACGACAGATGAGTAAAATTGGATTAATAATTTCTAGAGAATATATCACTAGAGTGAAAAAGAAAACGTTCATTTTAATGAGTTTTTTAGGTCCCTTACTCATAGTTGGATTTATTTTATTAACTAGCTACTTATCTCATGAAAATAAGGAAAAATATGAGATTTTAGTAGTAGATGAGTCACATTTATTTAATAATCTAAGAAATTCAAATAAATACCACCTCCAATGGGCGCCAAAAGAAAAAAACTATACAGAAATTCAAGAAATTTTTAAAAAAGATGATCAATTAGATTTGTTGGTTTATTTACCAATTAACTTAATCAAAACAAACTCTATGACCGCTAAGTGTTTGTACAAAGAAATCCCGTCAACCGCAGTACAAAAACATTTGTCTAACATTATAAATGAAGCAATAGAACTATATCGTGTGAATTTCAATAATATTGATATTTCCACCTATAAATCCATCAAAACTAAAATTAATTTGGATGTTGTAGATATTGAAAATAAAGAGAATAGAAATATTCAAAGAAAAGCATTTGTAGGAATAGCACTTGCTATGTTTATATATGCATTTATATTTTTTTACTCTATTCAAGTAATGAGAGGAGTAATTGAAGAAAAAACAAATAGAATAGTTGAAGTAATAATATCCTCGGTTTCTGCATTTGAATTAATGATTGGTAAAATTATTGGTGTTGGGCTAGTTGGAATTACTCAATTTATTATTTGGGCAATAATTACTATGATTATGTCTGTAACCATCTTTCCTTTTATAATAAAAGATAAGTACAACCCATCACTTCAGATAGATGCCGATGAGGTAGTAAATAATAGTTTCAAAATTGATCTAAATAACGAAGCCATTCAATTTATAATCAATGAAGTTCAGTGGTCCTATTTAATTCTATTTTTCATATTATTCTTTTTAGGTGGGTATTTATTATACAGTGGCTTAATGGCTGCAGTTGGTGCAGCAGTAGATGAGGAAGCAGATACTCAACAGTTTCTTTTACCACTAACTATTCCAATGGTATTTGCAATACTAATGGCTAGTAAAGTTATTGATGAACCATCTTCATCTTTGGCTTTTTGGTTAAGTGAAATTCCATTTACGTCTCCAATAATAATGATAGTAAGAATTGCAATGGGGATAGGAGATAGTAGTGTGGAGATTTGGGAAATTATTCTAAGTTTATTTTTACTGACTATTACGTTTATTGGCACTACCTGGATATCTGGTAGAATCTATAAGAAAGGAATTTTAGCTTATGGTAAAAAAGCAAGTTATTCAGATCTTTTTAAATGGCTGAAAAATTGAAAAAAATTCTAATCATCGATGATGAGCGCTCAATTAGAGCAACTTTAAAGGAAATATTAGAGTTTGAAAAGTATATAGTTGAGACTGCTAAAGATGGTATTGAAGGCTATAAAATGGCAGAGAAAAAAAACTTTGATTTAATATTTTGTGATATTAAAATGCCTAAAATAGACGGAATAGAAACACTTAAAAAAATAGTGGAAAATAATATTTTATCTCCAGTTGTTATGATTAGCGGGCATGGTGATATTGAAACAGCTGTACAAACTTTAAAAATTGGAGCTTTTGATTATATTGAAAAACCATTAGATTTAAATAGAGTTTTGAAATGTGTTAAAAATGCATTAAACAACAATCATCTAAAAAAAGAAAATACTATTTTAAAAAAGAAAATAAAATCTAAATCAGAGATAATTGGCCAAAGCCAGGAAATAAAATCTATACTTGAATTGATAGTTAAAGTAGCAAACTCAAACGCAAGAGTATTAATAACTGGACCTAATGGAACGGGAAAAGAATTAGTAGCCAATCAAATTCATGAAAAAAGTGGTAGAAATAAAAATTTATTTGTTGAAATAAATTGTGCAGCAATTCCATCTGAACTAATAGAAAGTGAATTATTTGGTCATGAGAAGGGAGCTTTTACATCTGCCTTCAAACAAAAAATTGGAAAATTTGAACAAGCTAGTAATGGGACTTTATTTCTAGATGAAATTGGAGACATGAGTCTTTCAGCTCAATCTAAAGTTCTAAGAGCTCTCCAAGAAAACAAAATAACCAGAGTTGGCAGTAATAAATCAATCTCTGTAAACCCTAGGATAATAGCTGCAACCAACAAAAATCTTAAAAAGGAAATAGAAAATGGGAATTTTAGAGAAGATTTATTTCATCGGCTAAATGTTATACCAATTAAAGTTCCATCGCTTAAAGAAAGAAATGATGATATTCCTATACTATGTAGGTATTTCATTGAGAAAATTTGTAAAGAACATGGTGTTAAACAAAAAGAAATTTCTACTAAGGCAATTAATGAACTTAAAAAAATGAAATGGACAGGGAATATAAGAGAGCTTAGAAATGTAGTAGAAAGGTTAATAATTCTTACTGATAAAAATATTGATTTTGAAGATATTAAAAAATATGTTCCTGCAGTTACTTAAATATTTCTCTTGACTTTAGAGTTACATTCTTAAGACCATTCACATCCGATCCTCCTGCAGTGGCAAAGAAAGGTTGTCCACCACCTCCACCTTTAATTTCTTTTGCAAGATCTCTAATAATTAAGCCAGCATTCCAATTTTTTGACTTGACTAAGTCTTCTGAAATCATTAATGAAATAAATGGTTTATTATTTTGTTTACTTGATAAAAGGACTACTAAATTTTTCATTTCTGCTTTTATTTCAAAAATGATTTGTTTCATTTCATCAGCAGATAAATCTAATTGGTCTTCTATAATGGAAAAGGAATCTAACTCTTTTCTAGAGGATAATAATTGCTTTTTAACTTCTTTTAATCTTATTGAATTGTAGGAATCTAACTTTTTTTGTAGTGCCTGGTTATTAGATTGAAGCAACTCTACTGCACATAACAATTCTTGAGGATGTTTTAACAACTTTGAAATTGCCTCAAACTCTTTTAATTTATTGTTAATTACTTCATCTGCTTTGTCATCACAGAGAGCTTCAATTCTTCTGATTCCAGAAGAGATAGAACTTTCCGAGGATATTTTAAAATTTCCAATATTTGCACTGTTTGAAACATGAATTCCTCCACATAGTTCTATAGAGTTCCCAAACTGAATCACTCTTACTGAGTCCCCATACTTTTCCCCAAATAACATAATTGCTCCCTTTTGCTTGGCAATTTCCATTGGGATATTTCGTTCTTCAATTAGAGAATTAGCTTCTCGAATTTGCTTGTTAACTTTTTCTTCTATTAAAGCTAACTCTTGAAGACTTAACTTTGAAAAATGAGAAAAATCAAATCTTAAATAATTTTCGTTAACAAGAGATCCTTTTTGCTCAACATGAATTCCTAAAACTTCTCTAAGAGCATGGTGCAGTAAATGAGTTGCAGAATGATTTTTAGAGATTTTAGTTCTTCTTTCTAAATCTACTTGTCCATGGAAGGAAGAATTCAAATTCTTTGGCAATTCATCTACATAATGAACTATAACCCCATTTTCCTTTTTAGTATCCTTAACTCGTACCTTTCCTTGATTGTATTCTATAAAACCAGTATCTCCTACTTGACCTCCTCCTTCAGGGTAAAAAGGAGTTAAATTAAATATTAATTGAAATTTTGTTTTTCCTTTAACAACTAATGAACGGTATTTAGTAATAACGATTTTTGCATTTGAATGGTCATATCCAACAAATTCTTGTATATCATCCTGCTTCAAAACTATCCAGTCTCCATACTGTTTAACAGCATCAATTTTAGATCTGTTTTTTTGTTCATTGAGACATTTATCAAATTCTAAAATATCTATTTTTAGTTTATTTTCAGATGCAATTAGTTGAGTAAGATCTAAAGGAAACCCATATCTGTCGTACAATTCAAAGGCCAATCGTCCGCTTATAGTATCTTTTAATTGTTTTTTTTGACTATTAACAATTTCTTCCATCCTTTTAACACCAGAACTTAATGTCCTAAAAAAAGATATTTCTTCTTCTTGGATTATTTTTTTGATAAAATCTTCCTGGAGACTTAAGTCCTTAAAAACATCATCAAAATTATTTACAAGTGATGGAACTAATTCATAAATAAATGGCTCCTTTATAGCCAAAAACTGAAAACCGTACCTAATTGCTCTTCTTAAAATTCTCCTTATTACATATCCTGCACCAGTATTGGATGGTAACTGACCATCTGTAATTGAAAAAGAAACTGCTCTTAGATGATCTACAATTACCCTAAAAGCAATATTTACTTTATGGTCAGATGCTTCTAAATTATTAGATATATATTTTCTATTAGAGATGGACTCTAAAGAACCTATTATTGGTTTAAAAACATCAGTGTCATAGTTACTATTCTTATTTTGAAGAACCATTGCAAGCCTTTCCAACCCCATTCCTGTATCAACATGCTTTTTATTTAAGGGAACTAATGAGCCATCAGAATTTCTATTGAATTCCATAAAAACTAGATTCCATAGTTCAACAACATGGGGATGGTCTTTATTTACTAAATCCTTTCCCGGTATCTTAAGAATTTCCTCATCACTTCTTAAATCAATATGGATTTCAGAACTTGGACCACACGGACCTTGACTTCCCATTTCCCAAAAATTATCTTTTTTTCCAAATTTTAAAATACGATCATTAGGAAGTAATTTTATCCAAAATTCATACGACTCATTGTCAAATCTGGTTCCATCTTGTTCATCACCCTGAAAAACTGTTACATACAATTTTCTTTTATCTATTTTATAAAAATCAATAAAAAGTTCCCAAGACCATTCAATTGCTTCTTTCTTGAAATAATCTCCAAAAGACCAATTGCCCAACATTTCAAACATAGTATGATGATAAGTGTCTACACCAACTTCCTCTAAATCATTGTGTTTTCCAGAAACTCGTAGACATTTTTGAGTATTAGCAACTCTCTTATTTTTAGGAATCTCAAACTCAAGAAAAACATCCTTGAATTGATTCATTCCTGCATTTGTGAACATAAGAGTAGGGTCGTCTTTGAGCACCATTGGAGCAGACTTCTCTATTGTATGACTTTTTGATTGGAAAAAAGAAAAAAAAACTTCTCTTATATCTTTTGAATTCATAGTTTTTTAATAATTCTATATACTCATTGTAAAGTTATTTATTTTAATTATATTTTTAGTGTCTTCTTATGTTTAGACTATAAATTTTATTAATTGGCAGGTATTTATGAAAAAATCAACTATTAAACTAATTATATTTATTTTTTGCTTTCTGGGTTCAGGTTTAAAATATCATTGCCAAAAAACTAAGAATATTTCTCTTATAAATAGTACATTTCTAGGTGGAGAAGGAAGAAATTATTATGGGAATATTGCACCAGATAGCCTAAATAAAATTTGGAAATATTATCTTGGAAAAGGGAAGACAACAATATCTAGAAATTTAGGTGAAAGAGTTTGGGCTGGAGCAGGGTGGACAGGACAGCCTTTACTAATTCAAGAAGATGACACCTTGTACATTATTCAAGGTTGCTACGACCATCATTTAAAAAAAATTAATGCTGAAACGGGAAAACTTGTTTGGGAGTATAAATTTGATGATGTAGTTAAGGGAACAGGTACTATTTGGCATTATAAAAACGCTCCAAATCTAGAACAATCTTTTATAATTTTTCAAGGAAGCAGATTGGGATATGGCAAATATTTAGATACTAAACACATTCCAAGTTATAGAGCAATTTCTTATATAACTGGCAAAGAATTATGGAGATTAGACGTTAGAATAACAGATAGTTATAGTAGAGATGTTGATGGTTCTTGTCTAATGTATGATGACACATTATATATTGGCTTAGAAAATGGAATATTTACAGTTATAGATCCTAAACCGTCAAATGGAGAGAATAAAGATGGAATGTTTCAACCAAAAATATTATCGGAATCTATACTATATGATAAAAAAGATATTGCTCTTCATAGAAAAAATTTAGTTACTGAATCATCACCATCAAAAATTGGAAATCATATATATATAGCAAGTGGAAGTGGTCATATTTATGGTTACAATTTAAAAACCGACTCTTTAGACTGGGACTTCTATATAGGTTCAGATATAGATGGGAGTGCTATTGTAACCAGTGACAGTTGTTTATTAATCAGTGTTGAAAAACAATATATTAAAGGGAACGGAGGAGTTTTTAAATTAAATCCAAGGAAAGAACCTTCTGAATGTGTAGAATGGTATTATCCTGTTAAGGGGTCAAAAATTAGCAGCTGGGAAGGTGGAGTTATTGGATCTGTTGGGGTTAATGTGAAAGAAAATGGAAACGATAATTTAGCAGCTTTTGTGGATGTAAATGGAGAATTGAATATTGTAGAGCATGATAAAATCAACAGCGAAAAAATAGTATTTGGCCCAAATAATATTAAAAAATATAAAACACCTAAATTAATTTATTCTGAAAGTATTAATGCTTCAATAAGTACACCATTATTTGTTGGTAATAAATTAATTGTAGCAGGATATAATAGTATTAGATTATATAAAATATCAGGGAATAATGTTGTTTTAGTAGATAAATTCAATGCTGAATTTGAATCAACTCCTGTAGTACATAATAAAAGAGTCTATATAGCTTCGAGAAATGGTAATTTCTACTGCCTAGGTAATTAAGACTATTTAGATTTGAATATTTTGTTGAGATTATTATCAAAATACAAAGTTGATTCAGGAAAATCTTCCTTAGAAAGCTCTACTATGTATTTCCAAGCTAGCTTAAGTGAATCGTAAACAGGAATTCCTTCCCCCAGTTGCTTAATAGGAATAACTTTAGCAGAAATAAATTCTCCTTTATTATTAACTTTTAAATCCAAAATTGGACTTACACCACTAGGTCCTTTTAAGTTAAATCTAGCGTAAGTACAAAAATTACCCATACTGTAAGTAATAAATCTATTTTTATATAATTCAACTGCCCTTGTTACATGAGGTCCGTGACCTAACAAAATATCAGCTCCAGCATCAATACACATATGTGAAAACTTGTAAACATTTCCTCTGTTGTAACCTAAATAAATTTCATCAGTTTTTGGAGTATGAGTTGCTTTATAACCCTCCGCACCAGCATGAAAAGAAACAATTACAATATCACATAACGAATCTAACAAGTTAATATATTCAACTGCTTTTGAGTAATTTTTCATATTAAAACAACCACTATTTGGGGCAGCTGAAAGAAACCCATACTTAATATTATTTTTTATGAAAATTGCATACGGCTTTTCTAAAGAACCTGCAAAATTTATTCCTGCAGTTTTCAAAACTGAAGCAGTTTTCTTTCTTCCTTCCAAACCAAAATCATTTGCGTGATTATTTGCGATACTTAACAAGTCAAATCCTGCATTTTTAATAGTAGAAACGTAGTATTCTGGCATTCGGAAAGTATAACAATATTTTGGATTATTACAAGATTTAGGAACTCCCCCATTACCAATAACTCCCTCCAAATTACCAAAAGTGATATCTCCTTTATTTAAAAAACTCACAACGTTATTAAATAGATCTGCTCCATCGTTATTAGGCAAATAGCTTTTATTAGGGAAATTAGTGCCCATCATAATATCACCAACTGCTATTAAATTTATGGTGTCTTTCTTCTTTAGAGTGTCATTTTGATTAAATTTCAGAAAGTGAGTACTATAATTTTGGTGGGGGGTTTTTATAGAAAATGAACTCAGCAATAAAAATGTTAGTATTATATAAATAAAATTCATGATATTAGTTTTTGATTTGTTCTCAACAAAACAGGGTTAAGAAGATGTATTTAACTTAAAGTAAAAATGATTAAATTCGCGTAAATTTAATATAATTTGAAAAACACTAATTACGAATACAACCCAAATACTCTTAATTATGAAAAGATAAATTTAACCTTATGGGACAAGTTTAAAAGACTTTCTTATTATTTAATTGCATCTGTAGTCGTTTCGGTTCTAATACTTTCATTTTCATTTTTTAATATTAAATCGTTCATACAAAAA